>Ga0114956_1000009_pt1 | contig 86912 bp, 93 predicted proteins | sample MaitaG_FD_87304 | JGI IMG/M metagenome (GOLD analysis project Ga0114956, IMG submission 87304) | Marine algal microbial communities from Maine, USA - Maine_Asex2 metaG | ecosystem: Host-associated > Algae > Red algae > Unclassified | place: Maine, USA | collected 2015-01-05 | reverse complement strand
GTCGGGCTGAAAGGATTTGAACCTTCGACCTTCCGACCCCCAGCCGGACGCGCTACCAAACTGCGCCACAGCCCGCTGTGACGCCGTCAGGTTACCTTGCGGGCCCGAGAAACGTGGCCCTAGAACAGGGCGATCAAGCCCTGCACTGCTCGCCAGCCGAGGTAAAGGGCTGCAGATGCGACCATGACCCAGAAGTGCCACGGGATCTTGACGCTGGCCCGGGCCTCAGCGGCTTCAGCTGCCTCGGTGGCAACGGCGCCTTCTTGCATTTGGGTGCGGCATCGGGGGCACGAACCGTCGGGCATGACCGCATTCGGAGCGCGCCACTTCTCGCACGGTTCACACCAGGGCATGGTCAGACTCGGCGAACGGCGAGAATGGCCACGTCGTCTTCGACGGGGCCTTCGGCAAAGTTGCGAGCCGCCTCGAGCAGCGACTTGCACAGCACATCGGGCGCAACGGTCGGGTCACGACGCAACAGTGCGGCGATGCGATCTTCACCGAACAGCTCATCGCCGCGGCGAGCTTCGGCCAAGCCGTCGGTGTAGAGCACAACCATGTCGCCCATATCGAGTTCGAGTTCACGGCTGTAGTAGTTGGACTTGGGTGACAGCATCAACAGAGGGCCCGTTGAGCGCAGTGGTTGCACTTCGCGTTCGTGCCAGACCCAGGCGGCGGGGTGGCCGGCCGAGGAGAATCGCAGCGTCCCAGCGTCGGTGTCGAACACAACGACGACCAGTGAGATGAACTCTTCGCTGTGGCCGGTGGCGCTCATCTGCTCGTTGAGCTCTTCGAGCGCCTGGGCGGGGTCACGGAATTGGCGCAGGAAAACCCGCAGCAGATACTTGGCTTGAAAGGCGGTAATCGACGACTCGATACCCTTGCCAGCGACGTCACCAATAACAGCAGCGACCCGAGTCGGGGCGACGCGGAAGACGTCGAAGAAATCGCCAGCCATAAGGCCCGAACCGGCTTGGTAGACGCGGCCAACTTCGAAGTCGGTCAGGTCGGGCAGCTCATCAGGGGCGAGACGGCCGGCCCACGCCTTGGGGGCCAGGTTCTCTTGTTCGAGCGCTTCTTCGGCTCGCTTCTCGATGCGAAGGCGTTGGCGCGACATCGCCATCTCGTTGACGGTGCCGCGGTACCACGAGATTGCGATTACGCCCGGCACCAGCACCAGCAGAGCCAATGCGGTTCCCCCGTTTTCGGCATCGCTGGTTGCCCACACCATGAATCCGAGCGCGAGAAGTGCGTAGAGCGCTGTCGCGTGCAGGTCTTTGCGCAAGGTCGTGCGTGTCAACTGCAAGGCAATAAATGAGTCCTGGCTGTTAGCCGCAGCCTTCACGTCTTCTTCGATCGTGTCGATCAGACCGAGGCGCATGCGCGCGGAACGGCCAAAAACCAACGCCGCTACTGCACAGACAACGGCTGCGATCCCCAAAATGATGGACATGTCTCGCTCAGCGTAGTCCCGAACTGCGAGCTGGGCCCCTCTTGGCGTCGAGCATCAGTCAGAGCGTCGGCGCACACGAATCTTGATCGGCACGCCGCCGAGGTCAAAGGCCTCACGAAAACACCGCTCGATGTAGCGAATCCAGGTCGGCGGAAGCGTCTTGTTTGCAAACAGCGTGAAGGTGGGCGGGTCCGCAGCACCTTGGGTTGCATACAAAACCCGGGCACCGTGAGGCGCCGGTGAAGCCTGCTGAGCGGCGCGAATGACCCTGTTGACTTCTCGGGTCGGCACTCGACGGTGGTAGTCGCTCACCGTGCTTTCGAGCACCGGCAATAGGCGATGTACGCCCTTGCCGCTTAGTGCGCTCATCTTGAGCACTGGTGAGTTGCCGATGAAGTGCAGCTTTCGTTCGACTTGGGTGTCGACGTCTTGTCGTTGTTCGGGATCGAGCAGCTCCCACTTGTTGAGCACGACCACGATTGGACATCCGGCGGCGTCGACGCGTTCGGCGAGCCGCTGATCTTGGTGCGTGATGCCGAGTGTCGAGTCGATGACGAGCAAGGCGATGTCGGACTTGTCGATCGAGTTGAGCGCCCGCACCATCGAGTAGTACTCGGTGTCTTCATCGATTCTTGCTTTGCGTCGCATGCCGGCCGTGTCGACGAACCGCACTTCTCCCATGTCGGTTTCGACGACAGTGTCGATCGAATCGCGAGTGGTACCTGGCATGTCGTGCACCACGGCCCGGTCTTCGCCCACGAGACGGTTGAACAGCGTCGACTTGCCGACGTTCGGGCGCCCGACTATCGAGATCGAGAGATAGGCCGCGTCAGGATCGGTAACGACCGGAGGCGCCGCGTCGAGTTCTTCGTCACTCATCTCGGGCAACTCGTCGACGATTGCATCAAGCAAGTCGCCAACCCCGTCGCCGTGGATTGCAGTGATCGGCATCGGCTCGCCGATACCGAGTGACATGAACTCCCAGATCTGGGCCTTCATTCGCTCATGATCGATCTTGTTCACCGCCAAGATCGTCGGCTTGGTTCTACGACGTACCAGGTCGGCGACTTGGGCGTCATCGTCGGTCACGCCGGTTGTGCCATCGACAACCAAGATCACGATGTCGGCCTCTTCGATGGCAACCTCGCTTTGGCGCGAAACCTTGGCATCGAGGACTCCGTCGGCGGCCGCCATCCAGCCACCGGTGTCGATCATCACGAAGAAACGGCCGCGCCAATCTGCGACAACTTCTTTGCGGTCGCGAGTGACCCCTGGGCGTTCTTCGACAATTGCGATGCGACGGCCCACGATGCGATTCATCAACGTCGATTTGCCGACGTTCGGGCGACCGATGATCGCAACGGTCGGAAGCTGATCAGTCGGAACCAGTGCGTCAAGCGACCCACTGAGTTCGTCGTAGTGATCTCGGTCGTCGCTCATAGCTCGTCACTCATAGCCCAATTGCCTTACGTAGTGAAATGCCGTCGGTTGCGATCACTTCGACCGGTCGGGGTAGGTCCTCGACGGTCATGCCGTCGAGGAACTGCCCGTTCGACAGGCACACGTCAGGTAGCAGGTAGCGGTGGCCTTCAGGCTCAGCGGCCAGCACTTTGGCCAGATCTTCGCCAACCATGAGACCGGTTACGCCGACGTTGCCGCCGAAGAAGTCGTTGGGCACCGCAACGAGACGCGTGGGCGCTGGCGGTTCGGCTTCGGCGAGCAGGGGCCCAAGGACCTCGGCGCCTAGCGTGCCCGTCAAGATGCCGATCGAGGCTCGCCGATTTGTGCGCGGTCCAAGTTCGACCGCTACTGCGACTGCTTGAGCACCGTCGGCGCGGTCAGTTCCATCGATACGGGGTGCCCGGTAGCCGTCGGGGCGAGCGCCTTCGACCCACGCGAAGAAGCCGCTCGCCGTGCCTTTCGCGTCGTCGACCTCGCCCCGAAATTCTTGCCCGAACGTCGTGGCCATGCCGATGCCGTCTTCGTGCAACTCAACATCGGCGAACGCACCGGGCGGCGGAAACGGTCGCTCGGCGAGCAGGTAGTACTCGTCGGCCAGATACACCATCGGGTGCCCGAGCACCGATCGAAAGACACCTTGCCACGACTCGACAATTTCGACGACCGCCTCGGCCTCGGCCAACGTGTGCGGCCGCATGTTGTCGTTGGGCGAGAACCGGCTGACGCCGAGAGGCACGACGGCGACGCTCGATAGCCGGTCGTAGCGATCGAGGATGCCGGCCAAGGTCTGGTCGAGCACGGCACCGTCGTTGAGACCCGGGCAGCACACGATCTGGCCGTGGACTTCGATGTCGGCATCGAGAATCGCTTCGAGCCAGCGCAAGCTCATCGCGCCGCGTTTGTTACGAAGCATTTCTGAGCGCACGTCAGGGTCGGTCGCGTGAATGCTGACGTACAGCGGTGAGAGACGTTCGCTGATGACCCGTTCGAGGTCGGCTTCGGTGAAGCGGGTCAGCGTCGTGTAGTTGCCGTACAGGAACGAGAGCCGGTAGTCATCGTCTTTGAGGTACAGCGTGCGGCGCATGCCCTTAGGCAGCTGATAGATGAAGCAGAAGTCGCAGTGGTTGTCGCAGGTTCTGACCCGGTCGAAGAGCGCGGCGTCGACGTGGGCGCCCAGCGGTTCGCCGGGGCCCTTCGCCACGTCAATCGTGATCATGAGCCCGCCACGATCGACCTCGAGCTCAAGCTCGGCTTCGTCGACCAAATGTTGCCACTCGATTACGTCACGAGGTTGTTGGCCGTTGAGCGCGATGACGGTGTCGCCGACGGACAGACCTGCTCGCTCCGCCGCGGACCCGGGGTCGAGTTCGACCACCACTGGTGCGCTCATGGTGGCAAGGCTAGCGACCTCATGATCGGGCGGTGGCGCAACGGCTTTGGCCCCTGCGAAACCGCTGATGACGCCTACGCTGGACCGATGCCCGTCGATCAGGTACTGCTCGCTGCTCCTCGTGGATTTTGCGCTGGCGTTGAGATGGCAATCAAGGCCTTGGCCACGATGGTGCGCACGTTCCCAGCGCCGGTGTTTTGCTACCACGAGATCGTGCACAACCAAGAGGTCGTGCGTCGGTTCGAGCAGCAGGGCGTGGTGTTCGTCGACAGCATCGACGAGGTCCCGACCGGCTCACCGATCATGCTTAGTGCCCACGGGTCAGCGCCCGAGGTGGTTATCGCCGCCGAGCAGACCGGCAGTTTCACCGTCAACTCGGTGTGTCCGCTGGTGACAAAGGTGCATCACGAAGTACGGGTGCGCACGGGCAAGGGCTACCGCGTCATCTACGTCGGTCACGACGGACACGAAGAAGCCGTTGGCACGATGGCGGTTGCCCCCGACTCGATCGACCGGGTCGAATCGGTCGAAGATGTTGCGGCGCTGCCCGACTTCGACGAACCACTCGCTCTGCTGGCCCAGACCACCTTGTCGCATCGCGACTGGAGCGATGTCGCTGACGCTGCCAAGGCGCGTTTCCCTGACATGTGGACACCCGGTCGCAGCGATCTCTGCTTCGCGACCACCAATCGCCAAAGCGCATTGCTTTCGTTCGTTGAGCGCTGTGACGCCATGGTCGTTATTGGATCGCCCAACTCATCGAACACGCTGGCGCTCGCCAAGCTGGCAACCGAAAGCGGTTGCGATCGAGTGTTACGCATCAATTCCGCTGAGGAACTGCCCGATGATCTTGGTGGAGTCGTCGGCGTGACCGCCGGTGCTTCGGCCCCTGAAGAGCTGGTCGAAGCAGTTATTGCCCGCCTCGCCCCCGATGGTGGCGTTGACGAGGTGCGAGTTGTTGATGAAGACGAGTACTTCCCTCCCCCACCACCGATTAGGGATCTGCTTACCGCGCTGGCTTCGGCAGCTTCGGTGACCCTTGGCGGGCCCATGATCGACAGCATCGGCGCCGATCGCCATGTCGGTGCAAGCGAAGTGCTCGCTCGCCTTACCTAGTTGCTGAGCTAACGCTTCGATCGCAACGCGTTGGGCCAACCTTGCGTCGACGCCATCGCGATCGCCGCTGGTAACGATGATCGGGCGCAGCGGTCGCTGGGTGGAGGCTGGGTGGGCGCTCGTCAGTCGTCGTCAGTCCAGGGTTCGAGACGTTCATCGATCCCGGGCTCGTCGGGCGACCATGCACGGTTCGGTGTACCGGCACGTACTTGGGCGTCATCGAACGCGACTTGCAAACTCTCACGAAGCTCTGTCGCTACCTCTTCGAGTCGAGATCGTTTGACCCGGCCAGGCTTGTCAGGGTCGCCAACCACGATGGGCTCGCCAAAGCACACCACGACCTTGTGTGGGCGTGGAATCTTGACGCCGATGCCCATAACGGCTCGCGAGCCACCAATACCAGCGGGCACGATCGGAGCGCCTGAACGGGCCGCCAACCACACCGCTCCCTCGAACACCGGTTTGATACGCGGGCCCTCTTGGCGAGCACCCTCGGGGTAGACAACCAGCATCTCGCCATGGCCGAGACACGCGAGTGCGTAGTTGAGCGTTTTGCGGTCAAATGAACCGCGTCGCACGGGGAACCCACCGAGTCCTACGAGGAACCGGGTCCAGAACGGGCTCTTGAATATGCTGTCTTTGGCCATGAATCGCGAGTCACGTTGCATCGCAGCGCCGATGATCGGCGTATCGACATTCGAGCGATGACTCGGCGCGATGATCACTGGCCCCGTTGTCGGAATGCGTTCGTGGTGCACGGCTTCGAGCCTGATGTAGCCCTTGAATATGAACCCGACGACGTTCTTGCAAAACCCTTTGAATGCCCGCTGGCCCTTGGTTCGTTCGGCGGCAAAGTCGGCCCCGCCATGTCGCGGGTCCTCAGAAGCAGTCATGCGACACCTGCTGCGGTCACCAGATCGACAACGAGCCGCACGACCTCTTCGATCTTGTAGTCAGTCGTGTCGATGTGTTTTGCATCGTCAGCGGGTCGCAGGGGTGACGTGTCACGAGTGCTGTCGGCCTGATCACGCCGGATCAACTCGGCCTCGACCGCATCGACATCACCGCCGAACTCAGCGGCTCGGCGACGAGCACGTTCGCGAGGCGACGCTGTCAAAAAGACTTTGACCGCAGCGTCGGGAGCCACCACGGTGCCGATGTCACGGCCCTCGAGCACACCACCGCCTTGTTCGATGATCCACTGACGCTGCAACCCGACCATCATGGCGCGCACCGCAGGGTTGGCGGCGACCGCAGACACGTTGCGGGTGACCTCAGGGCTGCGGATCTCGCGCGTTGCGTCGGTGCCATCGACAAGTACTGCGTCACGCCCGACGCTGATCGCGATCTGTGGAAGCACATCGTCGACCACCGGCCAATCGGCAGGGTCGATGTCACGTTGCATGACTCCCCAGGCAATCGCCCGATACATGGCACCGGTGTCGAGATACGCCAGGCCAGTCGCGTGAGCAACCTCGCGAGCCACTGTTGACTTGCCCGACCCTGCCGGGCCATCGATCGCGACAACCGGGGCCGCTGCTTGGCTCACGTGAGCTTCCGCATCGACGAGCGGTACCCGGCCTCGGTCAACTGATCGGCAAACGCGGCGTGGTCCTCGACGGCCATGACCATGATCGCGACGCCCCGGCCACCCTCGACCGAGTGCGCGATTTCAAAGTCGTAGATGTTGACCTCGGGTGCCAGGGTAGTCAGGCGGGCCAGCTCGCCTGGGCGGTCAGGCATCGTGACCCGCACCTCGCAGAGGTCGAGATCTGACGGGATTCCGCTCGGCAGGTTGACTCGCGCCTTGCGAGCCCCCAAGAGCAACTCGCCAAGACCCTCACGATCGGTCTGCTCGACAATCGAGCGAGTGTCACTGAGCGCTGCGATCAGATCATCGAGCGACTCGATGATCGCATCGCGGTTCTCGGCGCAGATGTCGAGCCAGATCCGGGGGTGACCGGCGGCGATGCGCGTCATGTCTCGAAACCCGCCGGCGGCGAGGCGCAAGACGGCTTCGTTGTTGTAGCCGGCGCCCGCAGCCATGAGCATCATGGTGGCGGCGGTCAAGTGCGGCACGTGCGAGATGCGGGCCACTGCCGCGTCGTGGTTCGCAGGGTCCATCGATACCACCTCAGCGCCCAAGATGCGGACGATCTCACGCACGGCCGTGTAGGCCTCGTCGCTCGTGGTCGCGGTTGGTGTCAGCACCCAGGTCGCACCATTGAAGAGAGCAGGCCGGGCCCCGGCTACCCCATCTTGTTCGCTGCCGGCCATGGGGTGGCCAGCCACAAATCTCGGGTCAGAGACGGCACTGGCAATGCCAGCTTTGACACTGCCGACGTCGGTAACGACACCGTCGGTTTCGCCAAGTGCGCGCTCGACAGCGTCGATGACACCCCCGACCGGTGTTGCGACCACCGTAATTTCTGCAAGCTCGTCGAGCCCGGTCCCGTCGAGTGCGCCAAGCTCGGTTGCCAACGCAAGCGCGCTCTCATCGAGATCGTCACCGGTGACATGCCACCCGGCGTCTCGCAGGCCAAACGCAATGCTTCCGCCAATGAGTCCGATGCCGATCACGTTCGCCCGGCGTTGCGTCGAGTGATCAGCGTCTGTGACAGTCACGTCGAGTGCAGGTCGGGGCGCAGACGAGTGGTCTCGCCGTGATACACGTGCACGATCTCATTGCGAGGCAGCGACGAATACGCGTGCAACATGATGCGAACGCATCGGGCGATACCGATGGTCACGTTGGCCTCGACTGCGCCGAGCAATGGCACGTCGTCGAACCCGCATTCTTCGCGCAGCGCAGTGCCGGCATACATCGACGTGAGGTCTGGAGTCACGGTAAGAATCACGTCGACCAGATCGTCGTCAACGATGCTGTTGCGCTCGAGCATCTCGTTCATGAGATTGCGCACAGCGACGCGGATTTCAGCCGGATCATCGTTCTCGACGGTTGTGGCGCCTCGCAAGGCGCGCATACGTGGTTCCACGGCCCCGAATGCTACCCGGTCGCAGCTGGTGGATTGCTGGTCGATTTCTGAAGCTCGTGCAATTCGTCGTGTTCGAGTTGGCGCCACTCGCCCGGGCTGAGAGTGCGATCAGCGATCGGACCGATTCGGGTTCTGATCAAGCGGGTTACACGATGGCCCTGAGCCGAACACATGCGCCGTACCTGGCGGTTGTGACCCTCATGGATCGTCAGGCGAAGTACCGACGGTGCAACCAGCGAGGCTTTCGCTGGCGCAGTGTGGTGGTCGTCGTCGAGGGTGACGCCTTCGCGCCATGCCCGCAGATCAGCCCGACTCGGCTCGCCGTCGAGCTCGGCGATGTATTCCTTTTCGACACCAAACGACGGATGCGTCAGCCGGTGCGTCAAGTCGCCATCGTTCGTGATCAGCAACAGACCTTCGGTTTCAAGGTCGAGACGGCCGACCGGAAACACGCGAGGTTCGCTCGGCACCAGATCGAGCACGATCGGTCGATCGTGGGTGTCGGAGGCAGTCGTCACCACTCCAGCCGGTTTGTTGAGCAGGTAGTAGACCAGGCCCGGGGCCACCCCGACCGGCACGCCGTCGACTTCGACCGCATCGCTCGCGGCATCGACTCGGCGACCGAGTTGGGCAATCTGACCGTTTACTGTGACGCGCTCATCAGCGATCATGTCATCGACCACGCGACGGCTGCCGAAGCCCCGCAGCGCCAGCACTTTTTGCAGTCGCACAGGCCCTGTTGGCACGTCGGCCGCAGCGTCGTTGCTCACTCTTCTTCTGCGTTCGCGTCTTCTGCCCTCGCGTCTTCTGCGCTCGCGTCTTCTGCGTTCGCGTGTTCTGCGTTCGCGTGTTCTGCGTTTGCTGCGGCAGTCGCACTGAGCACCGGTTGCTCGTCAGGCCCATCGCCGACCAACAGCGTGGTCTCTAGCGCCTCGACCACGTCGGCGCCCGGCACGAACTGGCCGAGCGGGGGCAACTCGTCGATGCTGTTCACGCCGATGCGCTCGAGAAATGCTGGCGTGGTGCCATAGAGCGATGCCCGACCGGGGCCGGGATCGCGAGCGATCTCTTCGACGTAGCCGCGAGCCTCGAGGGTGCGCACGACACCCTCGGCGTTGACACCGCGGATGGCCGAAATCTGATTTCGGCTGATCGGCTGCTTGTACGCAATGATTGCCATGGTCTCAAGCGCCGCAGCCGACAATCGACTGGCCTGACCGTCGAGCACGAAACGCTCGACAATCGATGCCATGTCGGGGTGACTCTGGAAGCGGAACCCGCCGGCGACCCGTTGCAAGATAAAGCCGCGCTGGTCGTTCGCATAGGCCCCGATGAGTTCGGCGGCTGCGATCTCGACCTCGTCGACAGACGTGCCGATGACGCCTGCGAGTTGTTTGGGGGTAACCGGCTGATCAGCGACCATCAGAATCGCCTCGATGGCGCGCGTTATTTCTTCGTTCATCGACGTCACGTGATGTCCTTAGCCCTCATAGGCGTCAATTTGTTCAAGGGCCGCCTGACCCGATCCCGCGGCGACCCACTCAACCTCGATGTCGCCAAAGCTCGAGAACTGGGTGATGTCGACCAGATCTTGCTTGTACAGCTCAAGAACCGCGAGGAAGTACACAACCACCTCGATGCGGTCGACGAGCTGAGCCGTGATCGCACGAAAGCTCACCCGACCCCGATCGGGCAGGTCGATCGACAGCTCGTTTACGGCATCGCTCACGTTAAACGAGATCGGGGCGAGGTGCGCAGTCGACACCTTGATGACCGGCTTAGGTGCGGTGGCCCGCATGAATGCGTCGCGCAGGTCGGGGCCCCTGACGTTCTCAAAGAGGTCCGGAAGCAGGCCAATGAACTGCTCTTCGATACCGGCAGTTCGGGGGTAGGACCTGCTGGCCTCGAGCGCCAAGAACTGCAGCGCAGTGGCTGCGTCTTTGAACGTCTTGCACTCGAGTAGCCGCGCCAACAGCAGATCTCGCTCTTCCCAGAGCGCCAGCTCTTCGTCGAGATCCATGCTGGCCGGGTCGGGCAAGAGGCGTCGGCTCTTGAGTTCGACGAGCGTGGCAGCGATCAGTAGGAACTCGCTCGCCACCTCAAGTTCAAACGTTTCGAGCTCGTCGAGGGCCTTGATGTACTCGTCGATGATCGATGACAACGACACCTCATAGAGGTCAACTTCTTCGCGCAAAATGAGATGCAGCAGAAGGTCGAACGGCCCGTCGAACACGGGTGTCGAGACGGCTACTGACACGACGTTAAGACTGGTTCAGGCACTGATGCAGAGACTACCGATGTCGACCCTTCACACCATGGCATATGTGGCATAGAGTCGGCGTCGTGACACCTCAATCGGGTACCCAACGGGCGCAGAGCGGTCATCACGTCGTGTGGTTCCGCCGAGATCTTCGGTTGCTCGAGAACCCCGCCTGGGCGCACGCAACCCAGAGCGCAGACGAAGTTACCGCGCTGTTTGTCATCGACTCGGCCTTGTTCGATGCGGCTGGCCCGTTTCGCACCGCAGCTTTGGTGGCCCATCTGCGAGCGCTCGACGAGATGCTGCGCGAACGCGACGGCCGATTGCGAGTCGAGTTCGGCGATCCCCGCACCGTGGTTCCGGCGGTAGCCAGCGAACTCGATGCCGCCGTTGCATGGAACGCCGACACCACTCCCTATGCGACCGAGCGCGACGCAGCGGTCGCAGTCGCTCTCGACCAGCCGCCATCGAACCACTGGGGCACCTTGGTGCATAAACCCGGCGCGGTGCTGACCGGCAAAGGAACACTCAGTCGCGTGTTCACCCCCTTTTACAAGGTGTGGGATCGCACCCCGCTCGATCCGTGGTCCGAGGGCGAGGGACCCGCCACGGTGGCCGATGCCGCGGGAAGGCCGCTTCCTGACGTTGAGGGCGTTGCCGACATTCGTGGCGGCGAGGTCGCCGCTCGCGCACGCTTCGGCGAGTTCCTCGATCGAGTTGACGACTACCTCGACAATCGAGATTTCCCGGCCGTCGTCGGCACCTCGTTGTTGTCCAGCGACCTCAGATTCGGCACGCTGTCGCCCCGAGAAATCAAAGCGGTTACGGGCGACGCCAGTGCTGGCCGCAGCGGATTCGTGCGTCAACTGGCGTGGCGCGATTGGTACGCGCATCTGCTGGCACAGAACCCGACCATGCCACGCGCTGCGATAAAGCCCGAATACGACACCATCGACTGGCGCAACGACCCTGACGAGTTCGACGCGTGGAAGCAGGGTCGCACCGGCTACCCGATTGTCGACGCGGGCATGCGTCAACTCGCCGCAACAGGTTGGATGCACAACCGTGTGCGCATGATCGTTGGCTCATTCCTCGTAAAGCATCTGCTGATCGACTGGCGCAAAGGCGAGCGATGGTTTCGACACCTGCTCGTCGACGCTGACGTGTCGCAGAACGTGGGCAACTGGCAGTGGGTCGCCGGTTGTGGCACCGACGCAGCCCCGTATTTTCGTGTCTTCAATCCGTGGCTACAAAGTCGTAAGTTCGATCGTGGCGGCGCCTTCATCAGACAGTGGGTCCCCGAGCTGGCCGAGCTCCAAGGCGACCACGTGCACGAGCCCACAACCGCTGCTCCCCTCGACCTTGCTGCAGCCGGGATCACGCTCGGCGAGACCTATCCGTTCCCGATCGTCGACCACCCGTTCGCACGCGAGCGGGCGCTCGCGACCTACAAGGCGGCGGTCAGCAACAAGTAGCGCGCTAAAAGAGTGAATCTTGAATCGCGATCTCGTCTGAGACCGCACCACCCATTTCGAGCTGCAGCCCAAAGACCGGCCCGAGATCGATGGGGAACGCGTCGTCGGTGCCAGGCCGCCGGGCAATAGCCGTGCGACCAACTGCAGTCACCAACTCAAGATCGTGGCCGCCTGATGTCAGCTTCGTCGGATAGGGGTAGAGCTTTGCAACGGCTGGATGATCGGCCATTGGATGTCGCCATGTCTTGTCCATCGATGCGACGCTGTCTACTCCGGCAACCATAAGTTCGTGCACCGAGCGACGATGCCGTTCGAGCGTCTCGGTCAGCCGTTCGTCGGCAACCGGGTTCAGCAGTCCTCGCACCTTGCGAGAAGCATTCACGGCCTGGGTTAACCCGAGATCAGCTGTCACGCGGTCTTCGAGATCGCGCACTGCGAAGCCGTTGTCAGCAACGGCGACGTAGTGGGCTATCCAGGCGCCTTGCTCTTCGAGACGCTGCTGCGAGCGGCGCTGAGTGCTCGTACCAACCTTGACCGAGCCGTCACGAAACGCTGCGAGGTACATCCGGTTCGGTTGCCGAAGGTGTTCGCGGATCGCCGGGTCAAGTTCTGCTGGCCTGCGCGTATGGGCATGATGCAAATTCGAGGCAAACGTGGCCTCGACGATCGAACAGCGCTCACACGTTCGGCTTCGGGCTTGGGGCATCTTGAGGCAATCGTGATACGAGCCCCGACCCTGACGAAATGGAACGTGACCAACGCATATGCGAGGCGTCGCCGAATCAGCGTGATAGTTGAGAATGAAACCCGCCAGCGGAACAAGTTGCGACGTGGGCTCATCTGCCTCACGGACTCGCAGCTGCGGCTCGCTGTCGACCCACGACAGGCCAAGCAGGGTTCTACGCACCGAGAGCTAGCTGCCCGTCCACGTCGGCGAGCGCTTCTCGACAAAGCTGGCGATGCCTTCTTGGCCATCGTTGGTTGCCATGGCGCTCGTGATCATCGTGCCCTCGAACTCGCCGGCCGACTCGAGCATCTGATCAAACCCGTTGTAGATCACTCGCTTTGCGTGTCCAACCGCGAACGGTGCGCCCGCCGCCAACTCGGCTGCGAGGTCTGCGGTGGCCTGATCGACGTCGTCGTCTGGCACCACTCGGTTAACCAGGCCCCACGCTTCAGCTGTCGCAGCGTCAAGTACCCGGTTCGTGAGCGTCAAGTCGAGCATGCGACGCAATCCAATGTGGCGACCAATGAAGTACGACGATGTTCCGTCGGGTGTCATGCCAGCGCGGGTGTAGGCCATCGTGTACTTCGAGCTCTCACCGCTCACAACAAGATCGAACGCGCCGACAAATGACAGGCCAGCGCCACCAGCGGCCCCGCGCACACCCGCCACGAACGGTTTGGGCATGCGATTCATTTTGTAGATCGCGCTATGGAAGTCACCGAGCAACTTGGCCCCATGCTGGGGCAGGTTCGCACCTTGGCCGTGGAACTCTTTGAGATCGCCACCCGCGCAGAACACCTTGCCGTCGGCGGTGACGCTAACCGCCCGAACTGCATCGTCGAACTCGATGTCGATCATCACGTTTCGCAGGTCGCGTGCAAACGCCTCGGAGACTGCGTTCGCGCCATCGGGCCGAGCCAGGCGCAAATGGCCAACGCCGTCGGCAGCTTCATAGGTGATCGTGTCGTAACTCATGGCCACAGCTTGACCGGTCGAGGCTCTTTCGACAAGCCACAGCGTCATCGAAATTCTTGGCTCGCTGCGAACGCTGGCCAACTACGCTGCTTGGCACATGACGACTCCTCGGGTATTCAGCGGCATCCAGCCCTCGGGCGATCCCCACCTAGGCAATCTGCTCGGCGCAATGCGCAACTACGTGCACTACCAGAACGGCCATGATGCGGTCTATTGCATCGTCAATATGCATGCGATCACCACGCCGCAGGACCCCGAGGTTTTACGGACCAACACGGTGCGTATGGCCAACGCGTTGATGGCCGCTGGGCTCGACCCAGAACACTGCACGCTTTTCGTGCAGAGTGATGTGCCCCAGCACGCACAGCTTGGCTGGATCATGGAAGCCACCGTGAGCTTTGGCGAGCTCAGCCGCATGACCCAGTTCAAAGACAAGAGCGATCGGTCCGAGTTCATTTCGAGCGCCTTGTTCACCTATCCAGCGTTACAGGCCGCCGACATCTTGTTGTATGACACTAACTTCGTGCCGGTCGGCGATGACCAGCGACAGCATCTCGAACTGGCTCGTGACGCAGCTCAGCGTTTCAACAGTCGCTATGGCGACGACACGCTGGTCGTTCCCGAGCATGTGATTCCGGCAGTGGCGGCTCGGGTAATGGATCTCCAACGACCCAACGACAAGATGTCGAAGTCAGCCGAGGCCGAGAACGGCGTTGTCTATGTGCTCGAAGACCTCAAGAGCGTCGAGAAGAAGTTCAAACGAGCGGTGACCGATAGCGACAACGAGGTCGCGTTCGATCCGCAGAACAAACCGGGCGTATCGAACTTGCTTGAGATTTTGGGTTCGGTCACCGGCAAGGCTCCCGGCGATTTGGCCGAGCAGTACAGCCAATACGGCCAGCTCAAGGTCGACACTGCAGAAGCCGTCGTCGAGATGCTTCGGCCGATCCAAGAGCGCTTTGCTGAGTTGTCAGCCGACCCGGGCGAGACCATCGGCTTGCTCGCGGAGGGCGCCGACAAGGCCTCAGCCATCGCCAGTGTGGTCTACGAGCGAGCCCACCGCGCCGTCGGGTTTATCTAGCCGCGCAGTCAGTCAGCATCATCGGCGGCGAGCAGCAGCGCAAACATGTCGGGGTCAATTGTGCGTCGCTCGGGGCCAAAGTGATGCTCGCGAGCCCAGGCCACGGCGAGCTCTGAGGAGCCCGCATCGAGCAGTCGGGCAGCACCGCGTTCTGAATGGTCGAGATACCGGGCGATACGGCCCCGTAAACCACGACGATTTGGCGGCCATGCGTTGGCACGGTCAGCGATCGAAAGCCCGCAGATGGTGGCCACGACTCGGCCCGGTGTGCCGAGGCTGGCCTCGATCTTGCCCACATCGTGCATTGCCGACGCGACGATCACCTCGGCTGTCTCGTTCTCAACCGCCCGAGCGCAGCTGAGCGCGTGGGCCCGATCGACTTCGTCCATCTCGAAGTACAGGTCTCGTTCGTTTGCCGTAAGCATTTCGAGCAGCCAGGCTTCGTCAGCGGCGTCTGGGGCTGGCTTTCGCAGCGACCACAGGGTGCGCCGCGCGAGGTGCGGGATCTCGGCCAACGCGAAGGATCGTTCACCCATCGAGCTTCACCAGCTAACAACACCTTGCTCGCGGGCCCAGAACAGGCCAATCAACGTCTTGGCATCGGTGATGCGGCCATCGGTCAGCCACGAGCCGATCTCGGCGACCGGAACACCCACGACCTCGCTGTGGGCTTCTTCGGGGCCCTCGACTCTGCGAGGAACCTTGCGGCACGTGGTCGTGGCATAAATGATGATCTGTTCATCACAGAAGCCGGCGGCGGTTACGAATGTGCCGAGCTGGACCAGCTCGTCGGTTTCGAGACCCACCTCTTCGACCAGCTCGCGCTTGGCGGCGATCTCGGGGTCTTCGCCCGCAATGTCGCGCTTGCCGGCGGGAATCTCGATCAAGTCTGAGTCCAGGGCGACTCGGTATTGGCTCACGAGCACGATGTTGTCGTCGTGCACCGCAACGACCGCTACTGCCCCTGGGTGACGCGCAACCTCTCGTTCGACGAGATCGCCTTCGGGAGTCCTCACTGACAGCACCTCAGAGCGCACCACATAACCTTCGTGGATGAGCTTGGTGCCTTCGATCGTGAACTTTGCACCCATTGAACTATCGCTCAGTTTGCGTTCGCGTTTGACGGTTCGGCGTCGAGACTGGGCAACTGCGGGTTACGACCGTCGTGTCGATTGAGAGCTGCATCGATCAACCCCTGGAACAACGGAGCAGGCCGGTTCGGGCGGCTCTTCAGTTCAGGATGTGCCTGAGTGCCGACCCAGAACGGATGCTCGGCCAGCTCGATGAACTCAACGAGCTTGCCGTCGGGCGACTGCCCGCTACAGAGCAGTCCAGCTTCTTCGAAGCGGCCTCGATATGCCGGGTTGAACTCGTAGCGGTGCCGGTGGCGTTCCGACACAACGTTCTTGCCGTAGAGCTGCGCGACCTGTGACCGCGGTGTGAGCTCGGCGACGTAGGCACCGAGCCGCATCGTGCCACCCATGTCGATCACGTTGCGCTGTTCATCCATCAAGTGGATGACCGGGTCGGGGGTTGGCTTCGCGCCGGCGTCGAATTCGGACGAGTTCGCATAGGGAAGCCCGAGCTTGTTGCGAGCGAACTCGATCGCCATTACCTGTAGCCCTAAACAGAGGCCCAAGCAGGGAATGTCGTGCTCGCGAGTGTAGTTCGCTGCTGCGATCTTGCCTTCTACGCCACGTTCGCCAAAACCGCCGGGGATCACCACCCCGTCAAGCTCGCTGAGGCGACCAGCAGCCAGCAGACCCTCGACGTCTTCGGCTTGAATCCAATCAAGATCGATTCGAACCCCTCGTTCGAACCCAGCGTGATTCAACGCTTCAACGACCGATAAGTAGGCATCGGGCAGGCTGACGTACTTGCCGACGAGGCCAATTCGAACGGTGCGGTCAGCGGTACGCACTCGCTCGACGAGGGCCTTCCACGCAGTGAGATCAGGTTCGCCCGGCAGGTCGAGAAGATCGCAGACAAACGAATCGAGGCCCTCGTCGTGCATAACCAGCGGAATCTCGTAGATGCTGTCTGCATCAGCTGCGTTGACGACCGCGTCAACTGGCACGTCGCACAGTCGCGAGATCTTCTCTTTGAGTGAGTCGCTAATTGGATCATCGCTACGACAGACGATCGCGTCGGGTTGAATACCGCGGCTGCGCAACTCGGTCACCGAGTGCTGGGTTGGCTTGGTCTTTTGTTCGCCGCTCGGGCCGATATAGGGCACGAGTGTTACGTGCACGTAGCAAACATTGTTGCGGCCTACGTCGAGTCGCATCTGGCGAATGGCCTCGAGGAACGGCAAGATCTCGATATCGCCGACCGTGCCACCGATCTCGGTGATGACAACGTCTACATCGTCGTTGGCCAGCCGGGTGATGCGACTCTTGATTTCATCGGTGACGTGTGGAATCACCTGCACGGTGCGACCTAGGTAATCGCCGCGTCGCTCGGCGGCGAGCACCGCTGAATAGATCGAACCGGTCGTAGCGTTTGAGCCGCGGGACAGATTTTCGTCGATGAAGCGTTCGTAGTGCCCGAGGTCGAGATCGGTTTCGCCGCCGTCTTCGGTGACGAAGACCTCGCCATGTTCGAACGGATTCATCGTTCCGGGGTCGACGTTGATGTACGGATCGAGCTTCTGCATCGTCACGCGCAAACCACGATTTTTGAGCAGTCGACCGAGCGACGAAGCCGTCAGGCCTTTTCCGAGCGAACTGGCTACACCGCCAGTTACGAAGATGTGCTTCGTCACGGGATCTGACCCTACCGCGGTCGCGGCGTCGACGCGCGGAGGCGTTTCAGGCGCAGGCTAACGAGCGGCCGCGGCGAGCAGTTCGGCGGCATGGGCGCGAGCGTTGTCGCTATCGGGAGACCCCGCCAACATGCGAGCCAACTCGACGACCCGACCGTCTGGGTCGAGCTGATGCAGCTCGGTCAAGGTCGTCTTGCCCTTGACTGACTTGACGATGGTGACCTGATGATCGGCGCAAGCAGCAACTTGTGGCAAGTGCGTAACCACGAGGACCTGATGTTGGTCGCCGACCCCGGCGAGAGCCCGACCGATCGACGTGGCAGCTTCGCCGCCAACACCAGCGTCAACCTCGTCATAGATGACCGTGCCAGTGTCGGCGCCCAGCACAAGCTGCAAGGCCAACATAACTCTCGAGAGCTCGCCGCCCGAGGCAACCTTGGCCAAGGGAAGCGCAGGTGCGCCAGGGTTCATCGAAACGGCAAAGTCGATGTCGCCGCCAGCCGGGCCGTCGACAGTTACCTTGACCTCGGCGTTTGGCAGCGCGAGCTGGCGAAGTTCGTCGACGACCCGCTTGGCGACCTTGGGCGCGGCTGTAGATCGAGCAGCCAGCAGGCGAGCCGACTCGGCCGCTTCGGCCGCCGCGAGCTGTTCGAGTTCGGCTTGCAGTGCGGCGGCGCGCTCGCCGTGGTGCTCGAGTTGGTCGCGCCGGGCGGCTGCCTCGGCGTGAAACGCCAAGACCGAGGCGAGGTCCCTGCCGTACTTGCGGCGCAGCCCCGTGAGCTGTTCACGGCGGCGTTGAACTTCGGCCAACGCTTCGGGGTCTTCGGCGACAACCGAAACCTCGTCGCGTAGTTCTTCGACCAGGTCGATGAGCTCGGCCTGTAGGCCATAGAGCCGTTCGGCCGACTTGGTATAGGGCACCCGTTCGCGCAGTGCCGCCAACGCCTCGGCAATCGCCGCACCCGCCTTGCCGTCAGCCGACAGCAGCTCGAGTGCCGTTTCGCCCGCACCGCGATGTGCTTCGGCATCGCCGAGCACCGACTCTCGCTGCGTCAGGGCATCGTCTTCGTCGGGGCCAGCGATCGCGACCTCTTCGATTTCTTCGATCTGGAACTTGAGCAGATCGATCTCGCGAGTGCGTGCTATCTCGTCGCCCCCGAGGCCGTCGAGTTCGAGCAGCGCCTTGCGAATTTCGGCGCGGATCTCGCTGAGTTTACGGGCGTCGATCTTGGCAATCGTGTCGAGCGCCATGCGACGCGACGCCGCTTGCAACAAGGTTTGATGGCCATGTTGGCCGTGCACCTCGATCAGTGGACCGACCGTTTCGGCCAGTGCAGTTGCAGTTGCCATTGAACCGTCGAGGTAGGCCCGGCTACGGCCTGACGCAGGAACGACTCGGCGCACGGTGAGTTCAGAGCCATCGTCGAGAACGAAACGACCCTCGACCGTTGCCTCGTCGGCGCCCGTGCGAACGAGCAGCGGATCGGCGCGACCACCGGCCAACAGGTTGATGGCCTCGGTGACCAACGTCTTGCCAGCACCTGTCTCGCCGGTCAAGGCAGTGAGCCCGGGCCCAAACAGCACTGAGGCAGATTCGATCACACCAAGATTCGACACCGCTAGTTCTTGCAACATGTCAGCGGTCCGTGAGCCCAAACTTGGTTTTGAGCACGGTGAGAAAGCCATCGCCTCGCAACGACACGATGCGGGCAGGCGCTGCGCTTCGTTGACAGATCACCCGATCACCCGGATGCAGCTGCATTGATTCGCGACCGTCGAGCGACAACGAAGCATTGCGGCTCGGCAACACCTCGATCTCGACAGTGCTGTCAGGTTTGAGCACCAGCGAGCGGTCAAACAGCTGGTGCGGCGATACGGCAGTCACGATCAAAGCTTGATGCCCGGGTGAGACAATCGGTCCTCGGGCCGACATCGAATACGCCGTCGAGCCGGTGGGCGACGCCACGATGATGCCATCGGCGTTGTACGAGATGAAGTACTCGCCATCGATCGACAGGCCGAGCCGCACCGTGCGGCCGCTCTCATCGCGCTCGACGAGTGCCTCGTTTAGCGCATCGCCAACATCGATGTGCTCGCCGTCGGCACGCACCACTGAAGCCGACACCCGCATCCGTTCTTCGATCAACGCATCGCCAGCGAGACACTGTTCGACCGCCGCGATCAGACCTTCGGGCTCAACTTCGGTGAGATAGCCAAGCCGGCCTAGGTTGACGCCCAACACGGGAACATCGTGAGCGGCGGCGAGGTCAGCGGCTCGAAGCATCGAGCCGTCGCCACCAAGCGACACGACCACTGCAGCATCGACCGCGAGCTCATCGGGTTCACGCACGAGTGCGTCGAGACCAAGTTCATCTCGATTGATATCGAGGATCGCGAGCTTGTGACCACGAGCCCCAAGCCAGGCTGCCAACTCACGCGCCCGCGTCTCGGCATCGTCTCGCAGCTCATGGACGATCAGCGCAACGGTGGCCATGCAGTACTTCCGGAAGGTCGGCGGGACTTACGGTAGTGCCCCGGCACCTGCCAAAGCGGCCTCTATGTCGGCTTCGGTGGCAGTGTCTGCGAGGCCGCTGTCGAGCGCACCGAGGTAGACGAAGAACTCAACGTTGCCGGCACCGCCCTTGATCGGCGAGACACCGACCGCGACACAGACCAGTCCAGCCGCTCGCGCCGACTCGACTGTGTCGACCAGCACCCGCTTCCAGATAGCGGGGTCGGTGATGACGCCACGGCCCTTGTCAGCGTCGGCGCGGCCTGCTTCGAACTGGGGCTTGACCAACGCAACGATGCGGCCCGCAGCGCCAGCGAGTTCGATGACGGGCGCAAGTACTCGCTCAAGGCCGATGAAGCTGACGTCGATGACTACCAAATCGAATGGCGCGTTGATCGCGGCCATGTCGACGCTGCGTACATCGGTTTGTTCGCGCACGTCGACGCGGTCGTCGCCCCGCAGTCGCTCGTGCAGCTGCGCACGGCCAACATCGATCGCGACCACACTCGAGGCGCCTCGTTGTAGCAGGCAGTCGGTGAATCCGCCGGTCGACGAGCCGACGTCGACGCAGCGCCAGCCGGCTGGGTCGATGTCGAACTGGTCGAGCGCCCCGGCCATCTTGTCGCCGCCACGGCCGACGTATTGCGGCGGCGGGGCCAATACCTCGAGCGCGTCGCCGGGCAGCACCATGGTCGCTGGTTTCAGTGCAACCGCGCCGTTAACGGTGACTTGGCGCTCGGCAATCCATCGTTGTGCTAGCTCGCGGCTGGCCGCCAACTCACGGCGCACTAACTCGCGATCGAGTCGTCGTCGAGCAGCCGCCATCACCGCAGACTAGTTGTGCATTGCCTAAGCGCGAGCCCCGCTTCGCCAGAGCTAGCCGAGGCGGCGGCGAAGACCACGGCGGTCGCACCTGGCAATAGTCACCGAGCATTGCTGCGTGGCCGGTGCGATTCGCGTTGCTCGTGATGCTGCTGGGGCAGCTAGGTCAGGTCGTGCGTTAGCTCGTAGACCCGGCGGCGACCAATACCGTGTTCGGCCGCGACCTCAGTGGCTGCATCACGTGAGCTCAGGCCCGACGCGACGGCTTCGCGCAGCGCCGCAACCAGCGTTTCGTCAGTGACCTCGACCGGCACGTCGTCACGCTCGTCGACGACAATTACGTACTCACCGCGGGGCTCTCCGACCCCTTCAGCAGCTTCGGACAAGGGTCCGCGCCACACCGACTCGTGCAGCTTGGTCAGCTCTCGGGCGACCACGCATCGACGCTCGCCGTCAAGGGTCTCGGCAAGGTCACCCATCGTTCGCACGACACGGTGCGGCGCTTCGTAGAGCACAATCATGCGGGACTCATTGGCGAGCTGCGCAAGGCGGCGCTTTCGCTCGGCGCCCTTGCGAGGAAGAAATCCCTCGAACACGAAACGCCGGGCAACAAAGCCGCTCAGCGCCAGCGCAGCACTGACCGCAGTCGGCCCAGGCACGACCACGACCTCAAAACCTGACTCGACGACCGCTGCGACCAGTGCCGCACCGGGGTCGCTGATCGTCGGCATGCCGGCATCGGTCACGACGGCCACCGATCCGCTAGCGAGTGCAGCCAACACCTTGGCGACCGCATCGCGTTCGGTGTGTTCGTTCATCACGACCATTCCCGGGTTCGCAATGCCATGCTTGGACAGCAGCGAACCAGTACGTCGAGTGTCTTCGCACGCGATGAGGTCGACTGAGCCCAAAACCTGCTGGGCCCGCTGCGACCAGTCTCCCAGGTTGCCGATTGGGGTGCCTACGACGTGCAGCTGAGCTGACGACGGCCCCGTCACTGGCGCAGTTCGAGCTGGTCGCCGATCGACACACCCCAGCGTTCGAAACTCGCCTTGGGAGCCTCGATGACCATGACCGAACGCCACCGAGGCTTGCCGACCCGGTTTTGCGCCATCGTCACCACGTCGAGCACCACCATGTCGCTGTCGACGAACGCGACATCAATGGGAAACCGCACCCCGAACGTGTGCACCGAGCGGGCCGGGCGCAAAACCAGCGCACCCTCGAGCTGCTCACGGCCAACCAGGCCACGAACGCGGGTCTGCCACGTGTCAGCGAACTCGACCGTTGCGAGCACTCGGTTGTCAGCGACCAACCAGCCCATGGCAAAATTCTGCCACGCGGACATGCCAACTACACGTTGAAGCGGAAATCCATGGTGTCGCCGTCAATGACTTCGTAGTCCTTGCCCTCGCTGCGGACGTCACCGGCATCGCGTGCCGCTGGCCAGCCACCGTGGTGCAACAGGAGATCCCACTGGATCGTCTCAGCCCGAATAAAACCCCGCTCGAAGTCGGTGTGAATCACACCAGCGCATTGCGGCGCCCGTGCGCCAGCCGGGAAAGCCCACGCCCGACTTTCTTTCTCACCGGTGGTGAAGTACGTGCGCAGTCCGAGCAAGTGATAGGCGGCTCGACTGAAGCGCGGCAACGCTCCCTCGCCAAGGCCGAGCCCGTCAAGAAGCTCTTGACGTTCCTCGACATCCATCAGCGCCGCTTCGGCTTCGAGCTGCACGCACATGCCGAGCACCTCAGCGCCGTTCAACTCTTGGCTGACCGTTGCCGTGATTTCGTCGATGCGGTCGAGGTCGTCTTCGCCGACGTTGACTACGGCCATGACCGGCTTGTTCGTCAACAAGAAGAACGGTCGTAGACCTACAAGCTGATCAGCGGTCATGCCACTTCGGTAGAGGGGCATGCCGTCAGACAAGTGCTTCAGAGCCTCTTCAAGGAGCACGACGTCGTCCTTGGCGGTCTTGTCGCCCTTCGCTTGGCGGCGTCGCTTGTCGAGTTGTCTCTCTGCACTGTCGAGGTCGGCGAGGCTCAACTCGATCTCAAGCACACTTAGGTGATCCATTGGGTCTTGCGGCCCCGGAACGTCGTCGTCGCCGAACGCTCGCAGCACAAAGACAATCGCATCAGACTCGCGAATGCCTTGCAAGAAATGGTTGCCCAGACCCTCTCCCTGACTTGCCCCCTCGACGAGACCACCGATATCGGTGAACTGAACGCTGGCATGGATCGTCTGCAGCGACCCGCTGAGTGTCGCAAGCTGGTCGAGGCGATCATCGGGCACCTTGGCCACGCCGACGTTGGGGTCAACGGTCGCAAACGCATAGGGCGCCGCAAGTGCGCCACCGCCTGCCAGTGCGTTGTACAGCGAGGACTTACCCGCATTAGGAAGTCCAACAAATCCAAAGCGCTCCACGGCGGGCAAGCGTACGAGCAGCGAACAGCTGACGCGCGCTCGTCGTAGTCGCCTGCAGCGAGGCCCGTGGCATGTGTCGATGGCACCGTTAACCTGCTACCCATGTCTAAGCGCACCCAAAAGGGCAAGGCCCGAGCCCGCCGGAAAAAGGCAAATCACGGGCGCAAGCCCAACCTGGGCCGCAACTGATTAACTGCTGATGGGTAGCCAGTCATCGGCGGCGCCCCCAGCACTTCGTGACGAACTGCTGATCTACGACGGCGACTGCGGGTTCTGCACTGTTACTGCGAAACAGTATGCGCGCATTGCCGGCGATCCAGAACGTATTGGCTCATGGCAGTCGCTCAACCTTGACGACTACGGGTTAACCGAGGCCCAGACATCTGCATCGGTCTGGTGGTATTCGCACAGCCGAACGTCGAGTGGTGCCGATGCCTGTGCCGACGCGCTCAAAGCATGCGGTTGGCCCTACAGCGCTCTCGGCAGTCTGCTCTCGTTCGCACCAGTGATGTGGCTGGCTCGCCGCGTCTACCCGACGATTGCTCGCAACCGGCACAAGCTTCCGGGCGGCACTGCAGCATGCGAGTGGCAGCCGCCGGCTAGCTGACACTCTCTAGCTGAGATCTTCTCTAGCTGAGATCTGCCTCGGGTGAGAGCGATTCGATCAGTGTGCTGATCAATTGCTGCCAGCTGTGGGGCTCGGGCATCTCGGTGTCGATGACGCTGAGCATGCGCATGCCCAGCCCGACCGACTGACAGAAGGTCACAAGGGCGGCAGTGTCGATATCGGCCCCGATCACGCCGTCGGCCTTCTCGGCATCGACGAGTTTCGCGAGTCGAGCCCGCTCGTCGGCAAGGCGAGGGCGCAGTCGCTCAGCAATGTCGGTCTCGCGTCGGGCTGCCACGAACGACTCGAGCAGTAGCGCCGAGGCCGGGCTCTCGTCATCGAGCAGCGCAACGCCGATCGTGCGCAAGATGTCTGTGGCGCCGAGCTCGGCTGCTGCGAGTTCGGCGATCAGGGCGTTGGTGTGACGGTCGAGGGCCTCAAGCAGCAGCTCTGACTTGCCGGTAAACCGGTTGTAGATCGCGCCAGTGGTCAGGTCGGCGCGCTCAGCGATCGACTGGACCCGAGCCCCGCTATAGCCCTGTTCGGCGAAGACTTCTGCGGCGGCGTCGACCAACGCCGCGCGGATCTCATCAGCTGAAGGCTGCTCGGGTGGTGGTTCATCTGAACCGGGTGAGGACACTTGCGCACGATAACCACCCTGTGGGGTCACCGCAATGACGAGACGCCGCCGCAGTAGGGTGCGCGAATGAGCCGAAGCCTCACGGTGGCATTCGACGCAGACGACACGCTGTGGCATAACGAGAATGCGTTCGCCGACGTCGAACAGCTGTTCAACGACCTGGTTGAGCCCTGGGTCGACGCCACCACCGCTGCGAGCAGGCTCGTAGCTACCGAGCGGAGACAGCTGGCGACCCACGGCTATGGCGTAAAGAGCTTCGCGCTGTCGATGATTCGCACGGCATGCGAACTGTCAGACGATGAGATCCCGGCGGCGACATTGCGCAAGTTCCTCGACGCCGCCGACCACCTGCTCACGATGCCAACAGTGATGCTCGACGGCGCCGCGCAGGTGCTGGCCGCCGTCGCTTCGACCTACCCGACCATGATCATCACCAAGGGCGACCTTCATCACCAGCTGCGACGCATCGCGGAGGTAGACATCGCCGAGCACTGCTTCGACATCGAGGTTGTGGCAGAAAAGGATCCGGCGACGTATCGGCACATACTCGCCCGGCACCGCATCGATACAGCCACGTTCGTCATGGTCGGCAACAGCGTCGTGAGCGACGTGGCCCCGGTGCTCGAGATTGGAGCGATGGCCGTGCACATCCCCTATGAAACGACGTGGGCCCTTGAGACCGGCGTCGACCCCGAGCCAGGTCCGCGTTGGTTCCGCCGCAACTCGATCCGCGACGTTCCCGCCCTGCTCGACACGCTCGCCGAGGACCTATCGTGACCAGCCCAGTTCGCGTCGCACCAGCAGTAGCCGCGGCCCTGACTGCGGGCGAACCCGTCGTCGCTCTCGAGTCAACCGTCTATAGCACGCTGGGTTTGCCCGAGCCACATAACCGCCAGACCTACCAAGCTTGCGCGGCGGCGATCGCCGAAGCGGGCGCGGTCGGCGCACTCACCGCCATCATCGATGGTGTGCCCACCGTGGGCGTCGACGACATCGAGCCGCTGCTGAGCGCCACCGCCAAGGTCGCAGCTCGTGATCTGGCAGTTGCGGTGAGCCAAAAGTGGCCGGTGGGCGTGACGACGGTCGGCGCATCGCTCACGTTGGCGAGCCATGCCGGTATCGACGTCTTTGCCACCGGCGGCATTGGCGGCGTGCATCGAGGTGCCGCGGTCACCGGCGACATCAGCGGCGACCTGCCGGTGATCGCTCGTTACCCCATCGTTACCGTCTGCGCCGGCGCCAAGTCGTTTCTCGATCTGCCCCGCACCCTCGAGCTGCTCGAAACACTCGGCGTTGCCGTCGTCGGGTTCGGCACTGATGAGCTTCCGGCCTTTACTGGCGCGAGCAGCGGGCTCGCTGTGCCTAATCGTTGCGATAGCGCCGCCCAGGTGGCCGACCTGCTCAAAGCTCAAAAGGCCCTCGGCCTCGGCGGCGTGCTCGTCTGCGTGCCGCCACCCCAGCCCATCGACCAAGCACAGCTCGACGACGCAACCGAGACCGCTGAAGCTCGCGCCGACGAGGCCGAAGTCCGCGGCCCTGCCCGCACGCCCTATGTGCTGGCAGCCATCGCCGAGCTCACCAATGGAGCCAGCGTCACGGCCAACACGGCCCTGGTACTCAACAATGCGCGGGTGGCCGCTGACATCGCGGTCGCCGCAGCTACTCCTTACGACGAGTAAGTCGCTCGGGATCGGGGTCGAAACCCGGCAGTGCGGGTGCCGCGACGGTTCCGTGCTGCACCATGAGGCCATACACGATCTCTTCGACCTCGGTCCACGACGAAGCCCTGAGCCCGCCGAGGTCACGGTTGTACGGCTGGTCGAAGACAATAGCGGTGCGCCCGGCCGCACGAAGCGCCTCGATGTTGTGTGGTCCGTCATCGATGTAGGCATCGGCACCGACATCGCGCTTGGCGCCCACAAAACACAGGTCTCGATAAGGAATCTTGGCGGTATCGAGCCAGTCGACGGTGTCGCCGGCAGCAGCCGAGTGGCCCCAGTTCACGTACAGGCGGTGGGTGACGATGCGAATCCACACCCCGGCATCGCTGAGTCGCCACAAGCTCTCGGCGGCGCCGGCGATCGGTTCGAGGGTCGCCAGAATGCGCCCCTCGGTAACGGCGGCGGCGTGCATCTCCTCGAACTTGGCTTGATCGAAGCCCCACTCGCGAAAGTCCCACGAGCGTTCGAGGGGCAGTGATTCGGCCGCAACGCCGAGGCGTTCGGCGCAGAACTCGCGAAAGCCGAGCGTGTAGTCAGCGCATACACCATCGAGATCGACGCCAAATACGAATGGGGACCCCTCGGTCATACGTCAGCGCTTGGGCAACAGCTCGGCGAGCGACATGAGCGGACGAGCCCCCATGTGGCTGATTACCTCGGCGGCCGCAGACGAGCCAAGCATGCCCGAGTCATAAAGACTCTCGCCTTTCGAGACTCCGTAAAGAAAGCCAGCCGCATACTGATCGCCAGCCCCGGTGGTGTCGACAACCTTGTCAACCTGCACGGCGGGCACTTCGATCGTTTCGTCGGCGGTAACGATGAGCGATCCGGCTGGCCCGATCGTGGCACACAATATCTCGCAGCGACCGCGCACCGCCTCGATGGCGGCCTCGTGTGTTGTTTCTCGGGTGAGCGTCATCAGTTCGTCTTCGTTGCCGAACAAGATGTCGATGTCATTGTCGAGCAAGCCATGCCACTCGTCGAAGTGGCGCTCAACGCAGAACGAGTCACTTAACGTAAACGAGATGCGGTTTCCTGCGCCCTGGGCGATAGCGATCGCATGGCGAATCGCCTGCTTGGTGACATCGACGTCCCAGATGTAGCCCTCGCAATAGAGCACGCTGCTCGCAGCGACTACTGCGTCCGGAATATCGCTGGTGTAGAGCGTCGTGGCCGCTCCGAGAAACGTGTTCATCGTGCGCTCGGCATCGGGCGTAACGATGATCATCGAGCGCCCAGTGAGGTCGCCGTCGCTGCCAGGCGCAACCTCGAAGTCGACGCCATTCGCGGTGCAGTCTCGGGCGAACACTTCGCCCAGATGGTCATTGGCAACCTTGCCAATGAACGAGCACGTGCCGCCAAACGATGCGACACCGGCCATCGTGTTGCCTGCGGACCCACCCGAGCCCTCGGTCATGACATCCATTGCCCCGTAGAGTTCGGCGGCACGATCGGCGTCGATCAGCGTCATCGATCCCTTGGTCAGATCGAATCGGTCGATGAACTCATCGGCTTGCTGGGCAATGACATCGACGATCGCATTCCCAATTCCGGCTACGTCATACTTCACATCAGACACTGCGGGCACGTTATCGGTCTCCTAGCCTTGCAACGTGGACTCGAACAACCCTCACCGCCTTCCGACCGTCGTTACGCCTGCGAGCTACGACCTCACCTTGCGGCCCGATATCGACGACGCTTCGTTTACCGGAAGCGTGACCATCGCAGCGACCGCTTCGGCGGCCGTCGCCGAGATCGTGCTCAACTCGATCGAATTGCAGATCGACACCGCCGTTGTGCGACAGAGCGGCGCCGAGCAACGTGCCGCTGTCGGACTTGACGACGAACTCGAGCGCTTGACGCTCTCGGTCGATACCGAAATTGTCGCTGGCGACCTTGAAATCGAGATCTCGTTCACCGGCATCTTAAACGACAAGTTGCGCGGCTTTTATCGCAGCACGTTCGCCGACGATGACGGCACCGAGCACACGATTGCGACCACCCAGTTCGAGTCGACCAACGCTCGCAGGTGCTTCCCGTGCTGGGACGAACCCGATCACAAGGCAACGTTCGCCGTCACCCTCGACGTGCCTGACCACATGCTCGCAGTGTCGGCCATGTCCGAGACCGGCCGCACCCCGCTCGACGACGGCTGGGTACGGGTCAACTTCGCAACCACGCCGCTGATGTCGACGTATCTGCTGGCGTTCGTCGTCGGCGAACTCGAAGCATCACCAGCGATCGACGTCGACGGCGTGCCTGTGCGCATCGTGCACCGCCCCGGCCGTGGCGGCGAGATCGGATTCGCACACGATGCTGCCGTGTTCTGTTTGCGTTGGTTGACCGACTACTTCGGCGTGCCGTACTTCGGCGACAAGATCGACTTAATGGCTATTCCCGACTTCGCGTTCGGTGCGATGGAAAACACCGGATGTGTCACGTTCCGCGAAGTTCTGTTGCTCGTTGACCCGGCCAAGACAACACAGCCCGAACAGCAGCGGTCTGTCGCCGTGATCGCTCACGAGCTGGCACACATGTGGTTCGGCAATCTCGTCACCATGCAATGGTGGGAGGGCCTTTGGCTCAAGGAAGCATTCGCGACCTTTATGGAGACATCGGCGACTCACGCTTACCGCCCCGACTGGAAAGTGTGGGAAGGCTTCGCTCTCGATCGTTCGGCTGCCTACGAGGTCGATGCCTTGCACGCCACTCGGGCCATTGAGTTCGAGGTGCACTCTCCCGCCGACGCCGAGGCCATGTACGACGTGCTGACCTACGAAAAGGGCGCTTCGGTTGTGCGCATGCTCGAGCAGTTCGTGGGCGCAGAGCCGTTTCGCCAAGGCATTCGGAACTACATGCAGACGCACGCCTTTTCAAACACGATCACCAGCGACCTGTGGAAGGCCATCGAGTCGGCAACCGATATTCCGGTCGACGAGATCATGCACGAGTGGATTTACCAGGGGGGCTTTCCGTTGGTCGTAGCATCGCTCGACGGCGATGAGATTGCCCTCGACCAGCGACCATTCCATTTGCTTCCTGACGAAGCAGCTGCCGCCGAGATCGAAGACTGGAAGATACCGGTCGACGTCGATGTCGACGGCAACCGTTCGACTGTGCTGATGGTGCCCGGTGGGCGGGTTGGGCTCGAAGGTGACGGTCGGGCGCCGGTGATCGTCGATCCTGACAGTCATGGGTTCTTCCGTACCCGCTACGACCAGGCTCTCGGGCGCCGGCTTGCGAGCAACCTGATGGGCCTGACACCAGGTCAGCGCTACAAGATCTTCGATGATCTGTTCGACCTGGTCCTGGCCGGCCACGCGCCGATCGGTGAGTTCGTATCGATGTCGCAGCGGGTCGACGGCGAGACCGCTCCCCCGGTCTGGAGCGCAATAGCGAGCGGTTACGCCACACTCGCCCACGTCGCCGGTGACCGCGACACCGCTGCGAGAGTTGGCGAGCTCTGGGCCGGCGTCGCCAAGCCGCAGCTCGACGCACTCGGCTTCGACATTCGCGCCGGCGAAGACGACCCGCTCGTCAATGAGGTGCGGGCGTCACTGTTCAGCGGGCTGGGCTCGCTCAGCAACGACGAAGCCGTGATCGCCCATGCCCGGGCGCTGTTCGACGGATCGGCGACGACTGATAACGCCAGCGTCGAGAGTGCCGCAGTGCGGGTGATTGCATCGACCGGCACACGGAGTGACTACGACGAGATGTTCTCTCGGTACAAGGCAGCCGCCTCGCCCCAGATCGAACGCCGCTACCTCTTCGCATTGGCCCGTTACGACGACGCCGAAGCAATCAGTGATCTATGCCAGCGCTCGATCGACGGCAGCATCCGCTCACAAGACGGCGCGTATGTGCTCGGTCAGGCGATCGGCAACCGTTGGCATGGCACTGCGGTGTGGTCATTTGTGACCGAGAATTGGGAGACGATTCTCGCGGCGGTGCCCGACAACGCGGTGGCCCGCATGTTGGCCGGCGTCAAGTGGCTCGAACACGGTGCGCCCGCACAGGTGCACGCGTTTCTCGACGAGCACCAAGTGGCCCAAGCGAAGCTCGCCACGGCGCAACACCTCGAACGTCTCGACGTGCACGTCGCCCTGCGCGACCGCCTCGCCGACGAGCTGCCGTAGTCGACCAACACGATGAACGCTGCCGTCTCAAGACTGGTCACGGTGCGGCGCGACATTACGCAGCTCGACGTCGATGTTGTCGTCAATGCTGCCAATGGAACCCTGCTGGGCGGAGGCGGTGTCGACGGCGCGATCCATCGCGCTGCGGGCCCGAGCCTGCTCGAGCAATGCCGGGTGATTGTGGCTCGCGAGGGCAACTGCGAGACCGGCCATGCGGTCATCACCGGCGCCGGCGACATGGCCGCTCGCCACGTGGTGCACACGGTCGGGCCAATCTGGGGTGCCGAGGCTGCCGAGCTACAGGACCGTCAACTCGCAGCGTGCTATCGCCGCAGTCTCGCACTTGCGGCTGAGGCTGGTGCGGTTTCGGTGGCCTTCCCAAACATCAGCACCGGCGTGTACCGGTTTCCCAAACACCGGGCCGCGGCCGTCGCAATCAACGCGGTGCGCGGGTTCATTGCCGACGAGACCGATTCGACAGTCGATCGAGTGCTGTTCTGCTGTTTCGACGCCGAGAACGAATCGCTCTACCGAGCGAGGTTGGCGGCTGGCTAGAACTCGGCGACTAGGGCATCGCTAAATGAGGTCTGTGAATCAATGAGGCCCCGATAACGCATCACGTGGCGAGGACGGTTCATACCCAGCACGGCCACGATCTGGCCCGCACGGCCGTAGATCGCGGCAAAGCGTCGGCTCTCGATGTCACCGTCGACAATCTGAAAGCTGTCGGCGCCCGTGGTACGGCCCGCAAGCTGCAGCTTGCGGTCGTATTGATCTGACCAGAACCAAGGCGTCGGTGCATACGCGCCCGCCGAATCGCCGTGCAACAGCCGCTTGGCCGCATGCACCCCTTGAGTCGTGGCGTTGTCCCAGTGCTCGACTCGCATCACATCGCCGAAGTGCGCGTTTGGCCAACGGGCGACGTCGCCCGCCGCCACCACGTTGGGGGCTGCCAGCGAGGTCTCGTCGCAGAGCACGCCATTGGTGACGTCGAGTCCGCTCGATGCCAACCACTCAGTGTTCGGCGTCACGCCAACACCAACAACAACAACATCGGCCGCGATCGTGGTGCCATTGGTCAACGCCACACCCTCGACCGCGTCGTTGCCAACGAAACCAGCCCAGCCGACGCCGAGCCGAAGGTCAACGCCGTGGTCGCGGTGAATTTCAGCGAGCACCGCACCCATGTCAGCGCCCAGCGACCGCTCAAACGGCGCGGCGGCCATCTCGACCATCGTGACCTCGATGCCGAGCTCACGGGCAGTAGCGGCAACCTCGGCGCCGATGAAACCGGCCCCGATCACGACGACTCGCTGCGGCGAGCGTTCAAGCGCGGCCCGCAACGCGAGTGCATCGTCGAGTCCTCGCAAGGTGAAGACCCCGGGCAATGGGTCGCCCAAGGTGCGACATCGCGCGCCGGTCGCTATGACAACACCGTCGACCGCGAGCGCATCGCCTGATGCGAGGGTGACCGTGGTGCCAGCAACGTCGAGCCCCGTGGCGCGAACACCGAAGTGGGCGTGCACGCCGAGGTCGTCGAGCTGCTCAGGTGAGATCAGCCACGTTCGGTCAGAGTCCCACTCACCCGCCAATACCTGTTTCGACAGTGGCGGTCGGTCATAGGGGCGGTGCGGCTCATCGCCGATCAGATGCAGTTGCCCGTCGAACCCGTCGCGGCGCAACGCTTCGGCGGCCCGCAGACCGGCCAACGACGCGCCAACAACTGCTATCGCCTTCATCGGTCGGGCCGCGACGCCGCGGCGATCAAGCTTCTTCTTCCTCTTCTTCGTCGAGAACCTTGATTGCTTGCTTGGGGCAGCGCTGAGCGGACTCTTCGACTTTGGCTCGAAGATTGTCGTCTGGCGTCTCAGTCAACAGGTACAAAAAGTCATCGTCTCGGACCTCGAAGACCTCAGGCGCGATCTGCATGCAGATGGCGTTGCTCTCGCATAGGTCGTAGTCGACAACTACTTTAAAACTCATGGTCTAGGTCCCTCGATATTGGTTGCTCACCGATCATATGCCAACAAGCTCATGGCAGCCGACACGGGCCGGCGGGACTCTGGTCGAGCACGACTACCGTGCCGATCAAGATGCGCACCGCTGCGGTTCCTGAGCCGTCAGCTGACAGGAATTCTGAGACCGCTCGACACACATCTTCGGTCAGCCCCATAGGTGCCGGTGCATCAGCAAACACGATGGTCGCCGCAACGATGCGGTCGGTCGAGACATCAAACTGCGTCGTAATCACGCTGCGCCAACCCGCGTCGGCGTAGTTAGCCCGAACGAAGTTACTCCAGCGGGTTGAGGCTGGTCGGTCGACCTCGATACCACACGTCGTCTCGGCATAGGCGTCGAGCGTCGAACGTTCACTCTCGGCTGCCGGGTCGAATTTGGCTCGAAAGATCGCGTCAAGGTCGGGCGGCTCGACTTGAAGGAGCTCATTGAAGTCTCCGGCGCGCGTACCGAGAGTTTCAATCGTGATCCGAATGTCAGGCGGGGCGACGAGCGACAGCTCATCGAACTCAGCCTTGGTCGCGGTGGTCGAGAGCCCCAGCCCACTGTTGAGCAACGAGCAGAACGCAACCGGATTGCCCGGCTCAGGCGCTGACGAACACGCGCTGAGCAAAAGTGCGATCGCGAGCAACGGCCCAACAACAGCGCGCCAGGCAACAGCGCGCCAGGCAACAGCGCGCCGGATAAAGGCGTGCCGAACAATGGGGCACGGCCGACGATTCACAGACCTAGTTTGGCCCACCGACAGTGCCGGGCGGTGTCTTAGCCAGAAACAGCCGCCAATCAGATGGCGTCGCTACCGACCTCGCCAGTACGGATGCGCACCATCATGGATACATCGGTGATCCAGATCTTGCCATCGCCGATCTTGCCGGTACGGGCCGCTTCTGCAACCGCCTGCACAACGGCTTCGGCCTGGGCGTCATCGACGACGATCTCAAGGCGTGACTTGGGCGTAAACGAAACCTTGTACTCGGTTCCTCGATAGGTCTCGGTGTGGCCACCTTGGCGGCCGTAGCCCTGGGCCTCGGTGACCGTCATGCCTTGCACACCAATCGCGTTGAGCTGGGCCTTGATCTCGTCAACTTGGTGGGGTTTAACGACGGCAGTTACGAGCTTCATATTCCTGAATCCTCTTTGAGCCACCGCAATCTGCGCCTGGCTACGTACTGCCACACGCTAGCCACTCACGACGTCCCTATAGGCACTCTTCCTCAAAGAATTCAGTTGTGTGTCAATACATTGACACAATCTATCCACCTGATCGCTATCCACCTGAGCGCGGTAGTGTTGACAACCGTGCCCAGTTCGCGCCAGACCGAACCAGTGTCGATTGCTCTTCGCCTCGACCAAGCAACGCCGGTCCCTGTCTTTGAGCAACTGCGCGCTCAAATTGCGTTGGCGGTGGCTGCTGGTCGGCTCAAGCCTGGCGATCGACTTCCGACCGTGCGAACCCTTGCCGAGCAAGTGTCGGTCGCCCCCAACACGATCGCTCGCGTCTATCGCGAGCTCATTATCAGTGGCATTTGTGAAGCCGCCGGACGCAGCGGCACCTTTATCGCTGAGACTCCGCCCGTGGCCCCTGCCATTGCCATCCGATCCGAAGAGCTCGCAGCGGCGGCAGATCGGTTCGCCATCTCGGTGCGCGAACTCGGGGTACCCATCGACGAAGCCCTCGAATCGGTTATCGCCGCCATGCGCAGTCCGAGCTAGAGCCACCTAACGACGCCCAACTAGAGTTCGGTGATGAACGACACCGAACCGAGCCCTGCGAGCGGGCCGTTAGGCGGCATCAAGGTCGTTGAACTCGGCGTGTGGATCGCTGGCCCAGCAGCCGGCGGCATCTTGGCCGATTGGGGCGCTGACGTCATCAAGATCGAACCGCCCGAGGGCGATCCTTCGCGCACCTTCCACCAGATGCTTGGCGGAGTCCTGCCCTCGAATCCCATCTTTGAGATGGACAACCGTTCGAAGCGTTCCGCAGTGCTCGACCTTCAGACCGACGAGGGCAAGGCGACCGCGCTCCGGCTCATCGCCGAGGCCGATGTGTTCGTCACGAACATTCGGACCGGCGCACTCGAGCGACTCGGCCTTGACTACGACACGCTCGCCGAGCAGTTCCCAACCCTTGTCTATGCCCACATCAGCGGCTTTGGCCGAACCGGCCCCGATGCGAATCGACCCGCATTCGACATTGCAGCGTTCTGGTCGCGGGCCGGTATTGCATCGCTGCTCACCGGACCCGGCCAGACTCCCCCATTCCAACGCGGCGGCATGGGCGATCACAATACCGGCCTGGCAGCTGCCGGAGCAGTGAGCGCGGCACTGTTCGAACGCACCCACTCGGGAAAGGGTCAACTGATCTCGACCTCGCTCTTTCGCGAAGGCATGTACACGATCAGTTTCGACCTCAACACCAAGCTGATGTGGGGCACAGATATTGGCAACAACGACCGCAGCACGGCATCGAGCCCTAACGCCAACAACTACCAACTCGGCGACGGTCGCCGCATCTGGGTTATCGGCATCGATGTCAACCGACACTGGCCCCCGATGTGTCGCCTACTTGGAGTCCCCGAACTCATTGATGATCAGCGCTTCGCCACACCGCTGGACCGTCGCGAAAACGCTAAAGAACTCATTGCATTGCTCGATGCAGAATTCGCAAAACTCGACTTCGACGAGGTCGAAACCCGAGCGGCCCACGAGCCCGACTTTTTCTGGGCGCCGATCAACACCCTTGATGAGCTGTTGGCCGATCGCCAGTTCGAGGCTTCGGGAGCGATTGTCGAGGTACCCGACCCAGCAGGCGGATCGGCGACAATGGTCGCCACACCCGTCGACTTCTCACGCACACCGGTCATGCCGCGATCGACCGCTCCGGGACTCGGCGAACACACCAACGAGGTCCTTAACGAACTCGACCCGACCTAGCCCTCTTACCAAGGATTCAGCCGGGTCGGTCGAGTTTCAGGTTCTGAAGCGTGGCGCGGTCAGCTCTGAGCAGCAGCGATGGCCTGCCAGATTGCTTTGGGGGTGCACGGCATCTCGATGTGCGTTACGCCAAGGTGAGCGACTGCGTCGACGACCGCGTTGTGAAGCGCCGGGGTCGACCCGATCGTGCCAGACTCGCCGATGCCCTTAGCACCCAGTGGGTTACGAGGCGAAGCCGTTTCGGTGTTGCTGACCTCAAAGCTCGGCAGCTCGCTGGCGGCCGGCACGAGGTAGTCCATCAGGTTGCCGTTCATTGGGTTGCCAAGCTCGTCGTAATCGACGTGTTCGAACAGCACTTGGGCTGCACCCTGAGCAATACCACCGTGCTGCTGGCCGTTGACCAACATCGGGTTCAAGATTGTGCCGCAGTCATCGACGGCGATGTGTCGCATGAGCGTGACGCCACCGGTCTCGGTATCAACCTCAACGACCGACACGTGGCTACCAAACGGGTAGGTCGCTGACTGTCCATCGAAGTCGTGCTCGTGCGATAGGCCCGGCTCCATGCCTTCAGGAAGCTTTGACTCGTCTTTGGCAGCCGCAGCCAACTCAGCCCACGTAAGCGCCGACGTCGGCACACCGGCGACGGCCAAGCCGCTGCCGTTGGTCTCCATATCGTCTGCGCTGGCCTCGAGCAGGTGCGCTGCCAACGCCTTGGCCTTTTCGAGTACCTGTTGGGAACCGACCATGATGCCCGAACCGGCGGTCTGCAGTGAACGCGAACCCATCGTGCCCGAGCCGCGGGCCACCGTGTCGGTGTCGCTATCGAAGAAGTTCACTTGGTCCATTGGAACACCCAGCACGTCGCTGGTGATCATCGAGAATGCGGTGTCGTGGCCCTGACCGTGAACGCTCGTACCGGCGTAGATGTTGATCTCGCCGTCGTCGTTGACTTCGACCTTGCTCCACTCGACGTGCAGACCAATCGGCGCCGTCACCTCGACGTAGCTGCTCACACCAATGCCGATCTGCTTGGCGTCGCCTGACTCTCGGCGGGCCGCTTGCTCGGATCGAAGATCGCTGTAGCCCGAGGCTTCAAGCACCGCATCGAGCGCACGTTCGTACTCACCGCTGTCGTAGTCGGCACCGGTGGCCGTTGTTAGTGGGAAGTCACCAGGCTGCAAGAAGTTCATTCGGCGAATTTCGGCCGGATCGATGCCGAGCTCAACGGCCGCCACATCGAGTACTCGTTCGAAGAGCTGGGTTGCCTCAGGGCGCCCAGCGCCGCGGTATGCGCCGATCGTCGTGGTATTTGTGAGCACCGAGATGCCGCCAAACTTGACCTTAGGCACGTCGTAGACGGCGGGAGCCAGCAGCTGGGTGAGCATCGGCAGAATGGCACCGAGCGCAGGATATGAACCCGCATCGGCCACGACGGTGGCGTCGTAGCCCGTGATCTTTCCGGCCTTGGTCAGGCCAAGCTTGGCCTCCATAACCATGCCCCGACCATGCACCATCGAAAGCATGTTCTCGCTGCGCAGTTCAGTCCACTTGACGGGAACGCCGAGTTGCAGCGCGGCATAGCCGGCCAGCATGTACTCGACGTAGAACGCAGCTTTGGGACCAAAGCCGCCGCCGACCCATGGGGTCACGATGCGCATGTTCTCGACGTCGACACCGAGCAGCCCGGCCATCGCTGGTTGGATCGAGTGTGGTGCCTGATGTGAAGCCCACAGTGTGAGGCCACCAGCGGGTTCATTGGGCACGGCGACGCAACCGTTGTTTTCCATTGGGGCGCCAGCGAGGCGTTGCGTAAGCATCTTGAGGGTTGCCACGTGCTCGGCCCCTTCGAGAGCATCGATCTCTACCGCAGCGCCGTCTTCGCCGACCGGGAAGTTCGTGGCGAAGCACACATTGCTGTCGGTGCCGTCGAACAGGGTCGCAGCACCAGCGGCAGATTCGATGTCGATAACCGCGTCGAGCGGCTCAATGTCGGCCCAAATCGATTCGGCGGCGTCGACCGCCTGTGTTTGGGTCTCGGCGACCACCATGGCGATGATGTCACCAACGAAACGCACCTTGCCCTTGGCGAGCGGAGGTCGGTCCATTGCGTCGGGGAAGGCATCGAAGCCCTTGACCCCCGGCAGATCGGTGTTGTCAGAGGTATAGACGGCCAGCACGCCCGGCATCGATGCCGCATCGCCGACATTGATCGACGTAATTGTTCCGTGCGCAACGGTCGACCGCACGAAGGCGGTCGCCTTCGCGCCGACCTTCATGTCGTCGACATACTCATTGTCGCCGCGCAAAAGACCCGGATCTTCCTTTCGAAGTACGGCATTGCCAAGAATCGAACCAGCGGTGGCCATCGGTTTCACTCCCCAGATGAATAGACGTCGTGACATTAGTGCACCTGACGCGCACGCGCCCACTCCTGAGAGCACCGGCACAGGATCATTGGGCTCGAGCAGGCACACTTGCCAGGTGCAATTCAAAGGACACCGATCCGCCAGGCGGTTGTCTGCTCTGTTTAGGCTCGCCGCGGTCGCAGCGATTGGGTTGGTTTTGGCCGCAGGCTGCTCGTCGTCTGGTCCAGACGCTGGCGAACTTGTGCTTGGCCCCCCGACTCCCCAACCCGTGATCGAAGTCGAGCCCACGCCGGCGACGAGTGGGCTAAATGACGCCGCGGTCGACGACCAACCGCCACCAATGCAGCCGATTCAGGCGGCACCGGCAACTCCAACAGCGGAGCCGGGCGCGATCGAGTTTCTCGAGCCGACGATCCTTGAGACGTTTCCGCACGATCCGAACGCCTTCACCCAGGGGCTCGAGATCGTCGAGGGTCAACTCGTCGAGAGCACGGGAGCCCCTGAAAATCGACAGAGCGATCTGCGCCGTGTCGATATCGCGACGGGTGCGGTGACCCAACAGGTCGACGTGCCTGGCGACGTGTTTGGCGAAGGACTTACCCGGGTTGGCGATGAGTTAATCCAACTGAGTTGGCAGAGTCAGCGAGCGTTCTTCTGGGATGCCGAGACCTTCGAGCTACTGCGAGAGGTTTCCTACACCGGTCAAGGGTGGGGACTGTGCTTTGACGGCGAACGGCTCATCATGACCGACGGAAGCACCCAACTCTTCTTCCGCGATCCTGAGACGTTCGAGCTCATTGGTCAAGTAACCGTTACGCAGTCGGGCATGCCAATTGAACGACTCAACGAACTTGAGTGCGTCGACGGCAACGTCTGGGCGAATGTGTGGCTGACCGATGCAATCGTTCGAGTCGATCCCGATACCGGCGCGATCACCGCCGTCGTCAATGCTGCGTCGCTCGGCCAGCCCCGCACCGAGGCGATGGACGTGCTCAACGGCATCGCCTGGGACTCCCAAACGCAAACCTGGCTGGTAACCGGCAAGTTGTGGCCCGAGCTCTACCGCGTGCAGTTCGTGCGCGCGGGCTAGACAAGGAGCCATGCCCACTGCCCTCCGCACCGGCCCCAGCGTTGCCGGCATCGATCGATACCGCGGTGGTTGGGTGATTGCGATGCGTGACCAAGGCGCAATAACCCTTGGTGCGGAACCCGACACCACCGGCGCACTCGCTCGAACCACGGGCTGCGAAGTCGTCACCGTCGATATGCCTATGGCTCTGCCAGTATCGGGGCAACGGGTCGCCGAACAAGAGCTACGAACTGCACTTGGCCGAGCGGCGCGATCGGTGTTCACCAGCCCGACGAGAGCGGCGATCGATGCCGCGACCCAGAACGAGGCAACCTCGATAAATCGGGCCAATGACGGGCCCGGCATCTCGGCGCAGGCGTGGGGCCTTGCGGGTTCAATCCGTGAGCTCCGAGCCACACTCTCGGGCCATTCGCACCTGCGGCGCTGGTGCGAAACCCACCCCGAGACTGCGTTTGCACTGCTCAACGGTGGCCCACCCCTGGCATCGAAGCGGTCAGCGCAAGGCGTCGGACAGCGGCTGGCATTGCTACGACCACTCGTGCCGTCGGTCGATGACCTGCTGTGTTCAGCCCCGGCCAAAGTCCCGGTCGATGATGTGCTCGACGCGCTCGCCGCTCTCTGGAGTGCTAGCCGCGTGGTCAGTGGCACCCACCAGACGTTCGGCCCTGAGGGTAGCGATGACCAAGGCTTCGAGCAGTCGATTCGTGTGTAGCAATGCCCGCTGTTAGCGCCGGGCTGCTTGTATGGCGCCGCCAGAGACTCTGTAGCGACGGGTTTTCTAGCGACGGGGTTTCTAGTGACGGGGTTCTTGAGGTGCTGATTGCTCATCCCGGTGGGCCGTTCTGGGCCAAGAAGCACGAAGGGGCCTGGAGTATCCCCAAAGGCGAGTTTGACCCCGCCACCGAACCAGCGATGGCGGCCGCTGCTCGCGAGTTCGCCGAAGAAATCGGCAGTCCTGCACCACCCACGACCACGTGGACAGAGATTGGTGAAACCACGCTAAAGAGCGGCAAGCGCATCATTGCCTGGGCCGCCGCGGTCACCGCCGACATCGACGTTGCCTCGCTGCAGTCGAACACCTTCGAGATCGAATGGCCACCGCGATCGGGCCGACGCATTGCTGTGCCCGAGGTCGATGAGATCCGGTGGTGTCAACCCGCTGAGGCGATCCGACTTCTCAACCCGGCCCAACGGGCCTTTGTGCAACGCCTCATGGCACGCCTCGCCGAAAACGACTAAACGCTGGCCCGCTGCAAGAGCGGGCCAGCGTTTAGCAAGAAAAGCTTGGGTGTTGGGTGACTAGAACTCGGGGCGCTTGCGAGCGGCGAGTACTGCCACACCACCAACGAGCACGAGGCTCATGCCACCGACGACGAGCATCGATGACTGTGCGCCGGTGAATGCCAGCTTTGCGTCGCCGCCAGTACCCGCTGCGGCTGCCGGAGACTTGGCTGCAAGCGGGGTGCGGAACTCGACTGCAACCTGGGCGGGTGCAGCGCTAAATGGCCCGGTGTACGCAATTGCCGTCGTGGTCGTAACGCCGTTACCGGCCGTGATGGTGGCGCGTGCGCCATCGGCGTCGGTCACCCGGATCAGGATGCGGGCGCCGTTTGGCACTGTGCCAGCGGCGACCGAGTAGGTGCCATCAGCATTGACCGTGACAGCGGCCGACGAGACCTGACCGTTGGCAGTAACTGTGGCGGTCGCGCTGTACGGGGCGGTGCCACCGGCGATCTCACCGGAGACGGAGCCATCAGCGTTTACCGATGCGGAGATGCCAAGGGGCGTGTCGGACCCGTACTGGGCTTCGGCAACGCCAGCGAGGCTGACGATCATCAGAGCTAGACCTAGTACTGCTACCAGACCTGCGCGTACTGCTTTCATGAAAACTCCCGTATGTGCGCGTGATGCGCTTGAACGAACTTACAGATCGTAGATCAGCGAATGGTGTACCACAACTCTTTGGCCAAAATTAGGAGCCTCGCACCTAGCTCACCCCCGAAGAACCGGGGTTTTTCAACCTTTTTCTGCACTCTTTTTACACTACTTCGACACTATTGCGGCGAGCCCGTCGACGCTGTGACTGTTGCGGTGAACGTGATAGTCGGCGATGTCGGCTTGTGAGGTGTTTTGCGCTATCGCTGTTGGCGCTGCCGGCGCTGCCGACCAATCTCATAGGTCAGCACCGTGCCTGCCATGGCGACATTGAGCGACTCGACTGAGCCAGCCATTGGAATCGCGATCCAACGGTCAACCCCTTCGACCGCGCTACCTAACCCGTGCGCCTCGGACCCGAGCACCACCGCAAGCCGGCCGCAGAGGTCCGCTGTGTCGCACATCTCGGCATTGTCCATGCGGGTGCCGAGCCGCTCGAGCCCCGCGGCGGCCAGCTCATCAAGCCCCTGCTTTGCATCGGCGAATTCAAAGATGTTGACCCTAAGGATGGCGCCGGCTGATGCCCGAACGGCCTTGGGTCCAAAGGGGTCCGCTGTCTGTCCGAGCACGACAAGCCCGTCAAACCCCGCTGCTTCAACCGACCTCGCGAGTGTTCCGACGTTCCCCGGATCACTGACGTCGACGAGTGCGACTACCGCATTCGCTGTGTGGAGTGCGCGGGCATTCGCAGGAAGCTCGACCTCGGCAACGACAGGTTGGGGTGTCGTCGTCGAAGCGATGCGCTCAATTCCGCCTGGTGCCAAGGCCCTACATGGCACGTCATTGCGCTCAGCTGCGTCAAGGATTGCTGGCGGCACCTGCCACGCAGCATCGAACCAGACGCCGTGCACCATAAGGGAGCCAGCAAGTGCTTCGGCGACAAGCTTTTGCCCCTCAACGATGAAGCGCCCGACGTCGCGCCGTGACCGCCGATTGCGGACCAGGGCGCGAAGTCGGGCGACTTCAGCGTTTCTCGGAGAGAGCGGTTCGCTCAATCAGGCGTCAACCGTCTCAAGCGCTGCCACGGCAACGTCGACCAACGCCTTGAAGGCTTCGATGTCGTGCACTGCCATATCAGCCAGCACCTTGCGATCGACTTCGACTTCGGCAGCCTTGAGGCCGGCTATGAACCGGCTGTAGGTCGTGTCGTGCATGCGACAGGCCGCATTGATGCGCTGGATCCACAAACGACGGAACTCGCCTTTGCGCGCCTTGCGATCGCGATAGGCGTAGTTGCCACTGTGCATGACTTGTTCGTTGGCAGCCTTGAAACTGCGGCTCTTATTGCCGTAGTAGCCGCGGGCCTGCTTGAGGACCTTGTTGCGGCGCTTGCGTCCGTGGACGGCTCTCTTTACACGTGCCATTGTTCGCTCCTGTCTTTCAACGCTTGCCGAGGGCGCGCTTGACCATCGGGGCATCAGCCTCCGAGACCAGGACTGCAGGCCGTAGTTGGCGCTTGCGCTTGGGTGCCTTCTTCTCAAGAATGTGCCTCTTGTTGGCCTGGCGGCGCTTAATTTTGCCCGTGCCAGTCATCTTGAAGCGCTTCTTGGCGCCCTTGTGGGTTTTCATCTTCGGCATGTCGGTACCTCGACCAGATCGCCTGGTCTGTTTTGGTATTGGGGGGTGTGAACGGTGTTCAGTCGTCGCCGGCTACTGCTGCTTCAACTGCCTCAGGTGCCAGTTCAGCTGCAACTGGTTCAGCTTCAACTGGTTCAGCTGCAACTGGTTCAGCTTCAACTGGTTCAGCTGCAACGATGGGGGCGTCTTCGGGTGGAGGGTTCTGCGCCTCTTCGGCTGCCTTCGCCACAGCGGCCTGTTTTTCTCGGTCAGGGACCAGCACCATGATCATGTTGCGACCATCGAGCTTGGGATACACCTCGACCTTTGAGACGTCATCGGCATGTTCGGCGACCTGGTCCAGAATCTTGCGACCAAGTTCGGGGTGCTGCATTTCGCGCCCACGAAACATGATCGTGATCTTTACTCGGTTGCCCTCGTTAAGAAACTCTTTGACTTTGCGGGTCTTGGTGTCGAAGTCGCCGCGCCCGATCTTGGGCCGGTACTTCATTTCCTTGACCTGCACGGTCGTGGACTTCTTGCGGGATGCCTTGTCTCGCTGCTTTGCCTCGTAGACCGCCTTGCCATGGTCCATGATCTTGCACACGGGCGGATTCGCCTTGTCGGCGACTTCGACCAAGTCAAGACCTGCCTGCTGAGCGCGGGCGAGGGCCTCTGGAAGGGGCACGATTCCGATTTGTTCGCCGCTCGCTCCGACGAGTCGGACTTCACGGGCACGAATCTTGTCATTGATTCGGGGTTCGGAATTCGATGGGGCAGCTATTGCAGATCACTCACGTAAGCGACGGTCTCCTCTGTAGATGGTTTGGTATTCATGCACAAACACAAACAGTAGCGCCACCGGGACCTGTAAGTACCAAGTGATGCCGCTCTGCTTGCCACACCGGCTCCGCAGACGACATCACTAGCCAAACGGACAACGCCGTCGGGCCAAGAATCGCACTGGAACCCGGTGCGCCTCGCTCGGCGACGGGGTGGAACGCTCTCGCGTCCACTTGTTCAAGTTGTGCGCCACGAGCGTAGTGGCGTTGCGGGCGTTTTGCGCTCAGAGACTCAGCTCTGACACATTGCCCGTCAGCTTCTCAGCGCTATAGGCGCCCGCGGCCCCGATTCCTGCCGCAATCGCCGCCGCAATCAGAAACCGTCCACCCGTGTAGCCGATGTAGCGAAAGGGCACGAAGATCGCAACCACGCTAATCAGTACCATCGTCGCAGCTGCGGCGACTGCCGGTTCAGCGATGCGGCGGCCTGGCGACACCAGGCCGATCACAAACCCGCCCAGGGCGAACCCGGCCAGGTTGAGCAGGCCTTGCAACAAAAAGCTCGTGTTTATCGACACCATGCGCCCAAGAACAACCTCACCAAGCACTCCGCCGATGAGCAACTCGGTCGCGATAAACGCCACCATCGACAAAAGCACCCATCGCCGCGAGAAGGGTCGTTGTGCTGCGTCCATGGGTCGACGCTACCGACGCTCGGCCTCAGATCAGGCGGTTTCAGTACCTGCTGCGGCCTGAAGGCCTAGCTCGGCGATTGACTTCTCGCGCATCTCCATCTTGCGGACCTTGCCCGTCACCGTCATCGGGAACTCGTTGACGAATGAGATGTACCGTGGAATTTTAAAGTGCGCGATCTTGCCCTTGCAGAACTCGCGCACGCTTTCTTCGGTCGCTTGGGCATCGGGCGCAAGCTGTACCCACGCCATGATCTCTTCGCCGTACTTCTCGTCGGGCACACCAATCACTTGGGCATCGGCGATCGCCGGGTGGGTGTACAAAAACTCTTCAATCTCTCGCGGATAGACGTTCTCTCCGCCTCTGATGATCATGTCTTTGATGCGACCGACAATGTTCACGTTGCCAGCGTCGTCCATGGTCGCAAGGTCGCCCGAGTGCATCCATCCGTCGGCATCGATTGCCTCGGCGGTCTTGTCGGGATCGTTCCAATAGCCCAGCATCACGTGGAAGCCACGCGTGCAGTACTCGCCCTCGTTGCCACGCTCGACCGTTTCGCCGGTTTCGGGATCGACGATCTTGGCTTCAACGTGAGGTAGGACGGCGCCAACAGTGGTCACCCGAACGTCGACCGAATCGCTCGTGCGAGTTTGAGTCGACACCGGCGACGTTTCGGTCTGGCCGTAGGCGATGGTCACCTCGGCCATATTCATCTCATCGATCACTTGGCGCATCACCTCGATCGGACACGGTGAGCCAGCCATGATGCCGGTACGAAGTTTGGACAGATCGAACGACGCCAACTCGGGGTGTCCGAGTTGGGCAATGAACATCGTCGGCACCCCGTAGAGCGAGGTGCAACCTTCGGTTGCGAGGGTTTCTAGCACTTTGCCGGGGTCAAACGTGGGGCACGGAATCACCATCGTTGCCCCGTGCACCGCGCACGACAGATTGCCCATCACCATGCCGAAGCAGTGATAGAAGGGCACCGGGATACACACGCGGTCGGTCTCGTCGTAGTCACACATGTGACCGACCAGATTGCCGTTGTTCAGAATCGCCTTGTGGCTCAACGTCGCCCCTTTAGGAAAGCCGGTTGTGCCCGAGGTGTACTGAATGTTGATGGCGTCGTCGGCGTTCAAGCTCGCCATGCGATCGCGCAGCTGCTCGTCAGTGATCGAATCACCGCCAGCCACGAGTTCGGCCCAATCATCGGTGTCGAAGTACACGACCTTTTCGAGGTCAGGGCAGTTGTGGCGAACCTCTTCGACCATGTCTTGGTACATCGACGTCAGATAGCTCGAGCGGGTGACGAGCATGCGACAGCCCGACTGGTTCATCGCGTATTCGAGCTCACTCGTGCGATAGGCGGGATTGATGTTGACCTGAATCGCGCCGATCTTGGCGGTCGCGAACTGGATGTACACCCACTCGGCGTAGTTCGGGCTCCACATGCCCACCCGATCTCCCGCTTCAAGTCCCTGTGCCATCAAGCCTTTAGCCACGGCGTCGACGGTTGCGTTGAACTCAGACCATGTTTGGCGAATGTCTTGGTGCGCGACCACGAGCGCTTCGCGATCGGGAAACGCAGCGACAGTCGCTTCGAGCTGATCGCCGATCGTTAGTTCGATGAGTGCAACGTCGGTTGCGCCGGCGTCGAGTGCCAATGCCATGACTGTCCCCCTGGAGTTCGCGATGACGAGGCCAATCGTAGGTCAGCCCATGTTTTCGGGCTACTCGCCGCTCACTTCGGCTGGTACTCAGTTCGGTTGACAGCGCGGGCAAAACCACATTTTGCGGTTGGCGACCATGATGCGCTCGATAGGGGTGTCGCACCTGCGGCACTCCTGGCCGGCGCGCTTGTACGCGTAGGTGCGCTCGCCCGGCGGGATGCGACCGGCCTTGGACCCGTACTCGTCTTCGTCGCGCGTGACGATGCGATTGAGCCGCACGCCGCGCCGCAATTGGTCGACGGTCAGATCCCACATCTCGTGGGCTTCTTCGACAGTGACTTGGCTTGCGGGTCGAGTCGGGTTGATCCCTTGCAAAAAGCAGAACTCTGAGCGGTACACGTTGCCAATGCCAGCAATCACCGACTGGTCCAGCAGCGCTGCCCCCACCGGAATGCGCTTGCGGGTGAGGCGATCGACGAACTCATCGGCCTTCGCGCCGCGCCGCAACGGGTCGGGGCCGAGCTTGGCCACGATCTCGTCGCGTCGGCCAGGGTCGATCATCGTGCAGGTCGTTGGGCCAGTGAGGTCGTAGGTGGCGGTCTCGTTGAACAGCCGCAACCGAATGGCGCCCTCTGGTTCAGGCGGGGGCGACGGCTTGGGTCTGAACTTGCCAATGAGCCCGAGGTGAATGTGCAGCGTCTCGGCGTCGGCCTTGCCGCCCACGAAACGCATGAATAGATGCTTGCCATAGGCCTCGGCCTTGGCAAGTTCGGCCCCATCGAACAACGCAGCGCTCTCGCTAAACCGCCCTTGCGGAGAACTGGCCGAGAGTGGGCTTCCTTTGAGGTCACGGTTCAGGTCGCGGGCGAGCCGGTGAATGGTATGACCCTCGGGCATGGGCGAACCGTAGTTGCAGAGTCAGTCGCTGACCACGATCAAGTGCCGAGCTTTCTTGCCCCGCTGCAGCAGCACGAAGCGCCCGTCGACTACCTGGGTCGAGTCGATCGCGTCGGCATCGGTCTTGGTGCCGTTCACGCTGATCTGATTTTCGCCAAGCTTGCGGCGAGCGTCATTGCGCGAGCTACACAGCCCGCTGTCGACCAGTAACCCGAGAAGATTCTGGTCGCCGTCGAGCGCCGATGTAGCGACCACGGTCTCGGGCACGATGCCGCGCAGCGACTCGGCTATTGCGCCCGTCACCGCGGCTCCCCCAAAGAGTGCTTGACCAGCCAGCGTTGCCTGGGCGGCCGCGCCTGCACCATGGATCACGGTGACCCCCTCGTCGGCGAGGCGACGTTGCGCGATGCGTTGTTCGGGACGCGCGCCATGGGCTCTCATGAGCTCCGCGATCTCATCGACCGGAAGCAGCGTCAACTGCAACAGCATGCGTTCGACATCTTCGTCGCTCACCCGCAGGTAGTACTGGTGCAGTTCGTAGGGCAGCGTGCGGTTCGGATCGAGCCACAGTGCCCCGTCAGCGGTCTTGCCGAACTTGGCGCCGTCGCTGCGAGTGAGCAGCGGCCAGGTCAGGGCATGGGCTGTGCCTTGCGAGCGTTTGCGCACGAGATCGGCGCCTGCGGTGATGTTGCCCCACTGATCGCTGCCCCCGATCTGCATGGTGCACCCCATGTGCTCGTGCAACCACCAGAAGTCGAAGGCTTGCAACAGCATGTAGCTGAACTCGGTGTAGGAGATGCCGTTCTCGCTCTCGAGGCGGGTCCGCACCGAGTCCTTGGCCATCATCTGGTTGACGGTGATGTGCTTGCCGACATCGCGCAAGAAATCGAGCACACCGAGCTCGCCGGTCCAGTCGAAGTTGTTCACCAGTTGCGCGCTGTTCACGGCATCGTCACTGAAGTCGAGGAAGCGTGCGAGCGTGGCCTTGATGCCGGCAACGTTGTGGGTGAGCGTTGCCTCATCGAGCAGGTTGCGTTCTTCGGACCTGCCGCCCGGGTCTCCCACCATGCCGGTGCTTCCGCCGACCAGGGCGATCGGCTTGTGTCCAGCCTGTTGAAATCTCACCATTTGCAACACGCCGATCAGGTTTCCGAGGTGCAACGTGTCGGCCGTTGGGTCGATGCCGTGATAAACGGTGACCGGGCCCGAATCGAGGGCTGCGGCCAGTTCAGCGCGATCGGTGGTGTTGTGGATAAGGCCGCGGGCATCGAGGTCGGCCAGAAGGTCAGTCGTCACAGCAGGCAGGGTACGAGTCGCACCGACGGGGCGCACGGCATTTCGCAGTGCACAATAGAGCAGTGACTCAGTTGCGACCAGAAGACGAGCCCAAGCAAGGGCTTACGTTCGCACGCGTGCTGGGGGTCGCTGTCTTCCTCGCAATGATTGCGATGTGGATCTGGGTGTTCGCTAATCGCGGTTCGATCAAACATCCCGATGAGTTCGCCGACACCGCCTGGATCGCATCTGCCGAGACGGTGTGCGCCGAACGTCAGGCGACGATCGCGACCTTTGCGAATCCGGCAACCGTCGATACCGCCGAAGAACGAGCCCGACTGCTTAACGCCGGCACCCGCGAACTCGAGGCGATGGTCACCGATGTCGCAGCGCTTGGTTTGCCCACCGACGCCAAGGGCGCCGAACTCGTGCCGCAATGGCTCGACGACTACGAGTTGTACCTGCAAGACCGTCGCAACTGGTCGGCGATTTTGGAGACTGGCGATGATCCGCCGTTCTTGATCAGCGGCAACGATGAAGGCGTCCGCGTGACCGACCTGCTGTCGACCTTTGCCGAGGTCAACAACATGGCCAGTTGCGCACCGAGCGGTGACGCCTAGCTCACGTCGTCTATTTCTTGGTGCTTAGCTGGTAGCTGCGATCAGTTCGTCACGCAACGAGCGTTTGAGAATCTTGCCGCTGGCATTGCGCGGCAGCGACTCGTCGACGACCGTCACGATCGTTGGCACCTTGAACGACGCCAACCGTTCGCCCAAGAAACGCCGTAGTTCGCCGACCTCGATTGACTCGCCTGCCTTGGTCATCACGTGGCACGCGAGCTCTTCACCTAGCCGCTCATCGGGAACGCCGTACACCGCGGCCTCATAGACCGCAGGATGCTCATACATCGCGGCCTCAATCTCGATGCAGTAGATGTTCTCGCCGCCTCGAAGGACCATGTCTTTCGCCCGGTCACTCACGTAAACGAAGCCAGCATCGTCGATATGGCCCAAGTCGCCTGAACGCAGCCAGCCGTCGACGATCGTCTCGGCGGTCGCTTCGGGGCGATTCCAGTACTCGGTGATCAGCATGGGCCCCTTGAACCAGATCTCACCGGTCTCACCGTTGGGCAACTCATTGCCTTCGGCATCGGTAACCCGCACCTGCATGATCGGCACCGTCTTGCCGGTCGAGGTCGGATTGGCAACAAACATGTCGCCTGCGTTCTGGGGGCCATAGGCGTTCGTTTCGGTCATGCCGTAGCCGAGGCCGGGGCGACCCTGCGAGAAATTGTCTTCGATGCGTTGCACCAATTCGGGCGGCATTGGAGCGCCGCCACCACCGACCGAGGTGAGCGACGATGTATCGCGCTCAGCGAATGTTGGAGCTTCGAGCAGATCCCAGCTCATGGTTGGAACGCCGACGAAGTTCGTGACCTGTTCACGCTCGATGAGTTCGAGCGCCCGATCAGGATCCCAGCGGTGCGTCATCACCAACACGGCACCCGAGACAAACGAGCCCAACATGACGGGTACAAGCCCGGTTACGTGAAACAGCGGCACGCACAACATGAACGAGGTCGTCGGTGCATCAGGATCTGGTGGAGCCGTCGGATCGTTGCCGTCGAGCACCGAGGCAACAGCGGCCCGAGCGGCGAAGGCCATCAACGCACTGATGACGGCGCGGTGACTCGACACTGCACCCTTTGGCCGCCCCGTCGTTCCTGACGTGTACAAGATCGACAGCGGATCGTCTGGCGCAATGTCGACTTCGGGCATGGTTGCCCCGTCGATGAGCGCGCCGTCGAGGCGAACCACACCATCACGAAGCGTCTCGGCTTTGCTTCGCAGGGCGACCAGGCGGACACCGTCGGGCACGCTTCGGTCCAAGATTCGTTCGAGGCGCTCGTCGTCGGCAATGACGAGCGTGCTGCCCGAGTCTTCGATCGCGAAGACTAATTCGTCGCTCAACCACCACGCATTGAGCGGTACCGCGACGGCGCCCACTGAAACGATTGCGACGTATGAAGCGATCCATTCGGGGTAGTTGCGCGCCGCCAACGCGACGCGATCACCCTTGGTCACTCCCCATGTCTCAACAAGCGCGTGACCGATCTCGCCAGCGAGCTTCAAGACCTGGGGCATTGTCCACCGTTCATCTTCGTAGACGATGAACTCGGTCTCGCGGTCGGCCGCAAGCTCAAACACTGCGCGAATGTTCGGCGGGGCTAGCGCAAAGACTTGCGTTGGCACACCCCGCACCTCGGACTCGGCGATCTCAAACATTGTTCCGGGTGCGCAAACAGCGGCGCACACCTGGTCATAGGTCATCACGGCGCCAGTGTGGCCGGTCTCCGCTCTACAACCCAACAGTTGGCGTCGACTCGGGGCGCCTCGCGAGTCGAGCAGTCGGCTGAACTGCTCACGCCCACTAGCGTAAACATATGGAAGCCGACGATCTCTACGGGCGCTCAGCGCGGCGCGCTGCTGATAGCTCGCCAGAGATCGGCGAAGTTGCCGCGAACGAACGCTCAATCGCGGACCGTCTCGATGCCCTCGAGACCGAGCGGGTCTTTGCACGGGCGCTCGAGCTCGAGTCAGAGCAGCTCGACCAACCACACATGTTCAGCGCCGATCAGATCGAGAGCATCGCCAAAGAGATCAACATGGATGTCAGCTTTGTGCGTCAAGCACTCGGCGAGATCCGCCTCACGCCAAAAGAGCGCACATGGATCGAGCGGCGCATTCTGCCTAAGCACATCATGGAGGCCGAAACGCTCGAGGGGCTCAGCCGCGAAGAAGTCGACGAACTCATCGACAAATGGATGCGCACTTATGAGGGCCTTATCGAGGCCAGCAAGGTCGACGGCGGCACGCAGTGGGACGTCGACCGCCGAATCTCGCGACGATTGAAGACATCACAGGTGTCGGGCGGCAACCGCATCTCGCGTGTGGCTGGCGGCGACGTCACCCATCGCGTGCATTCGCTAAGCGACGAAGAACACGTTGTAGCAATGCAGTCCGAGGGCGAGGGTCCGCTGCTGCTCGGCAAGACAGGTTTGGCCGCAGGCGCGTTAATCATCTTGTTTGGCGCGATCGGTGGCCTCGGACAGCCGCTCGTCGACTACCTACAGACGCTGGCGTCGGTTGCGGTCGCTGGCACGGGCATTGCCGCGGGCGCCGTTTTCATGGCCCGACGGTGGGGCCGCAGTATCGGCCGAGCATTGAAGCGATCGCTAACCGGGCTGCTAACGCAGGTGCGACCAAAGTGGCGCCGCAACGAAGACAAATCACCGTTCCGGCCAGTCGCAAACGAGTTGCTTTCGTTGCTCGCTGACCAGTTGCGCAAGCGCAAAGAGCGGCGACGCTTCTAGCCCAGCTTTGCTGCTAGCTCGAAGCCTGCCGATCCCATGCGCTTGAGACCAGCCTCGAAGTCACCAGATGCGAGCTGCTGCTCGCTAACCCATTGAAAACCCTGGCTCTCGTGGTTGCCAACGGGCTCGGTGTCTGGTGGCGCAATCACGAGAAACCGCACGTCGAGGTGTAGATGCGCGTCTTCGTTGGGCGGGTTGACCTCGTGGATGTCGACATCGATTGCCGGCGTCACGACTCGTAGCCCGTCGATGCCGGTTTCTTCGGTGGCCTCACGCAAGGCGACGTTGGCAAGGTTCATATCGCCGTCAGCGTGTCCCCCGGGTTGCAGCCACATCTGCAGTTTCGTGTGGAACAGCAACAAGCACCTTGCGCCAACCGGATCAACAACAAACGCCGAGCCAGTCAGATGACCTGGTCGACAGCTGCGGCACGCGATGTCATCGTAGTGATCGATGAGGTCGAGGATGCGAGCCCGGTCGGCGCCGAAACCGGTTCCGTGAGCCCCGACAAGATGCGAACGCGCGTCGTCGGCATCGGTGCTCTCTTGCAGCTGTTCGACACTCTCGACAATCTCAAATATCACCCGTTGAGCCTGCCACACATAGCTGGCGTCGGCGCACCGGACTAGCGCGAACGTCGACCCGACTCGACCTCGTTGAGGTCGAGGTGATTGCGCATGTATTGCTCAGTCGCGCCGCTCGTCGGCTCGAAGTCCCACGCCGAGTACCGACCTTTGCGCAAGGCACCATCGACCACGCGACGGTTGGACTGGCTCTCAAGCACGTCACTCAGAATCTGATCGGCGTTCCATCGTTCGAGCACTTCATTGCGAAAAGCTTCGACTGCGACGAGATACGTCGGGTCGGCTGCCAGGTTGGCGAGCTCGTGAGGATCGCTCGCAAGGTCATAGAGCTGTTCGCCATCGGGCTCGCTGCACACGAATTTTAGATCGCCTCGCCGCAGCATGAAGATCGGGGCTACCGCCCCCTCGCCCAGGTACTCGCCTGCGACCGTGCGTTCGGGATCCTCGTTGCCCGCGAGTTGCGGAACGAGGCTGTGGCCATCGAGTCCGTCGGGCCGGTCCACACCCGCCAACTCGAGCATGGTCGGAGCGACATCGAGCAAACTCGACAGCGTCGTGACCCGTCGGGGATCGAAGCGACTCGGCGCGTGAACGATCAACGGCACGCGAGCGCTGTGCTCAAAGAAGTTCATCTTGTACCAAAGGCCGCGCTCACCGAGCATGTCGCCGTGGTCTGAAGTGAAGATGATTGCGGTGTCGTCGGCGAGTCCGTGGTGATGGATTGCGTCGACGATCTGGCCGACCCAATCGTCGACATATGAACAGTTCGCAAGGTAGGCACGACGGGCAGCTCGAATCTGAGCTTCGGTCACGTCGGTCATGTCAGCACCGATGACCTTGCGAAGTCTGCGCGAGTGCGGATCGTTATCGGCGTCGTCGAGGGTGCCGGTCGTCGGCATTGGTATCTCGACATCGTCGTAGAGGTCCCAGAAGTGCTGGCGGGCCACGTACGGATCGTGAGGATGGGTGAACGACGCCGTCACCATGAACGGACGCTCATCGCTGGTGCGGGCGAGGTCACGCAACTTGCGGATTGTGCGGAAGCCGACCTCGTCGTCGTAGTCAAGTTGGTTGGTGGCGTCGGCAACGCCAGCATGCACGACGCTGTCGAGGTTGTGATACCACCAGTCGAAGCGACCATCGGGGTCGAGCCAGTTCGGGGTCCAGCCAAAGTCGGCCGGGTAGATGTCGGTGGTCAATCGCTCTTCGTAGCCGTGCAGCTGGTCGGGCCCAACGAAGTGCATCTTTCCGACCAACGATGTTTGGTAGCCGGCGGCGCGCAGGTAGTGCGCAAACGTCGGCGTCGTCGAAGTGAACTCTGACGCATTGTCGTAGGCGGCGATTTTGCTGTTGTGCTGACCGGCCATCATGGCGAAGCGCGCCGGGGCACACAGCGGCGAATTGCTGTAGGTCGCGTCGAACACGACGCCCTCGCGAGCGAGCCGATCGATAGCCGGGGCGATCGCAGGACCGCCCCACGGCGCCATGAACGGCGCAGCCATCTGATCGGCCATGATCAAAACGATGTTGCGGGTCTCCACAAGTGCCAACGATACGACAGCGCTGGTCGGGCCGTCGTAGGATCGGCTGGTGGCACTAGAGCAAGCTCAGATCGAAGAAGCAGCAGCGTTCCTGTTACACCTGCGGGTGCAACGACAAAGCACCAGCGGGCTTCCGTTTGAGATCGCCCCGAAATCGCTCGACGACGCGTATGCGATTCAGGATCAGCTGCTTGACGCGGGCGGGTGGGACATCGGTGTGCTCAAGGTCGGGTGCACCAGCGAGATCGCCCAGCAAACTCTCGAGATCCCTCACCCCATTGGCGGCCGGGTGACTGCTGACGGCGTCTTTGAGTCAGGCCAGAGCATTTCAGCCAGCTTCTTCGCTGCACCGCCCCGCATCGAATGCGAATTCGCTCTCAAGGTGAACAAGGCCGGAACCATTGCGACGATCGCGCCGGCCATGGAGCTGATCGACTCGCGTGTCGGCGGTACCGGCATCGCTGTCGTTGCCGACAACTCTGCAGCTGCCGCGGTCGTTCTTGGCGAGCCTCTGGCCATCGAAGACGTCGATCTCGACGATGTTGCGGTCGAGCTGCGCACACATGGCGAAGTCATCGCCACCGGAAGTGCCGCAGCGGTGCTCGGCGGTCCGGCGGCATCGGTCGACTGGGTGCTCGAACACGAGAAATCGCGTGGACGCGACCCGCAAACGATCTGGGTGATCACCGGCACCTGCACCGGGCTCACCCCCACCGAGGTCGGCAACACCTACACCGCCGACTTCGGCGCGCTCGGCGACGTGTCGTTCACCCTCGCCAGTTGAGCGCCGGTTGGCTTAGCCCCTGAGGCGGGCCACCAAACGGAGGCCAGCCTTGGCCATCGCACCTGAGGCCAATCGCGAGCGCTCGGTGTCAAGGACGACATCGCGCACTGCGGTCGCATTCGGGTGAGTTGGATCGCATCGGAACATCACGAGTTGCGCCATGAAGGGCCCATGCTCAAGCCGCTCAATTTCGGCGATTGGTTCGAGCGCGTCGAGGATCTGGCGACCTGAGGCAACATCGTGATCGACGGTCATGCGGTGCTGCCAAGCAGCGAGCGGATCGTCGGTGACCTGCGGCTCGTCATCTCGCAGGCCGGCAGCGCTGAGCAACGCCCACCCATCCATCAGGAACTGAGCGCCCGGCCCATCGACGAGTTCACGTGCGAACTCGTCGCACACCACAAGACCGCCCGGCGCGAGTCGGCTCATTTGCGCTACTGCTTCGGACAACGGATCGATGTGGTGCAGCGATCGGGTGAACAGCAGAGCGGCGAACGGGCCTCGGCCGCCGCCGTCCCATGTCAGCCAGTCAGCGTGCAGCACCTCGCGGCCCTGGGCAGTCGCTGCCGCCGCAGTTTCGGCGTTCGAATCGATGGCAACGATGTCAAACCCGTCGGCGCGAAGCCGCTCAGCTATCACTCCGTCGCCAGCCCCGACCTCGGCGATCAACCCCTCGACGCCGTCGAGAGCTGACCGCAGGTACGCATGGAGATCGTCGACGAACGGCTCTAACAGCGCCCGTTCTTCGGGCGTCGAAACCCGTGCGGGCCCATGTTCGTGCTGGTCGTGGTCGTGCTGGTCGTGGTCGTGGTCGTGGTCGTGGTCGTGCTGGTCGTGCTGGTTGTTTTCGTGCTTAGCCATCGAACTACTGCTCTGCGCCAACGGCGCCGCTGACCAAGTATTGCCAAAGGCCCTGCTTGGCACCTTGGGCTTGCATCTCGCGACGGGCGCCCAGGATCGCCTTGCCGGCTTCGGTGTCGTGTTGGAACCAGCGAGCGGCCTCGAAGGCGCCCGGTATGTGGTCCGACAACGAGAGCGCCGCTGCCTCGTAGTAGCCACGGATGTCCTGCACGACCCGGGCCGGGATGCCAGGAATGCCTGCTTCCTTCCACGGTGCGCCGCCGGCTACCGCAGCAAAGGTTCCAATCGCAGCTGGCACATCGTCGGGTTCAACGACTCGATATGCGCCGATGCGATCGCCATAGGTGGCGACCGCCCGGTCATATGCCGGTCGCAGACCACGAGCTTCGGCGACTGCCGGATGCACGTCGGCATCATCTCTGGGTGGGATTGGACACGCCAACAGGTCGCCGTCGTCGCTGATGGCTTCGGCGAAGGTTTCGATGCCGGGTTCGGTGCGATCAAGCATCGAGAACGCATGCGCAAGGACCTTGTGCTGAAACTCAGCGTCGCCAGGTTTGCCCAGCGGGCGACCCAGCGGGAAGTCGCAGTACAAGCCGCGCGGCGGAGCGTTGCTGGTCAGCTGAGCCTCGACCGAACCCAGCGCGACGGTGGCGAGACCATTGGCTTCAAGAACATGTGCAAGCGTGCTCACGGCACGCGTGCAGAGCGGTCAAACCGGCGTTAGCAGCACGACGTCGACACCAGCATCTTTGAGTACCTTTGCGCCTTCGGGGCCACTGTCCATGCGAATGCCAGCAACCTCGAACTGGTTACCCGCATAGGCCAAGTGCACCTCGGATACGGCGCCAATGACACCTTGGTCAGCCAATTCATTAAGCCGATCAATCGGAAACACGACGTTGCAGTCGACGCCAAAACCGACGTGATCAACGTCTTGGCTCCAGTGACCCATGCGGAAGTCCCTGCGACTCGGATCGATCTTGCGAAAGCTCGTGTCTCGAGGGTCGAACTGGGCCTGTTCCGGGTGATGCAGCGCTGCCGAGGTAAGAATCGCTACCGTGGCCTCGCTGAGCGGAGGGGGTGCCGTGAACGCGGTCTGGTCGAACTCAGCGGGTTCAAGCGCTGAAATTTGCTGTTTGACCTGGTTGCTTGATGCACGTTCTGACATAGACGAACGCTACACCCAGTCACCCAGCAGACACGCCTGCCACGCGGAGCGGACGCGCTAGTGAACTTCGCTGGTCGTTGCCCATCCAGACTGCAAACCAGCGCTCGCCGACATCTTCGACACCGACCGTGAGCCCAGCGAAGTCGTACCCGCAGAGATCAGTGGTTGGCTGACGCAACAACAAAGCGCCACGGCACATCTTCGCCACGACCCTCGCTGAGCCCAATCCGTGGCGTCGCGTCGCGGTCGGGCACCGGTGCTGCGTCGTCGACAATCTGCAGCCGACTGCTAGCGATCGGGTGGCCACCGAGGCTGCCATCAACACCCATGGCTTGAGTGAGCTTGCCGGGGCCATTAGCGAGTTCTCGGTCATGGCGACCGTTGCGTGCTTCGCGCATGCGATCGATGCCCTCGAGTGGCTCAATGGCGCGCAGCAGCACGGCGGCGCAGACCCCCGGAGCATCGACCACGACGTTGGCGCACCAGTGCACGCCGTAGCTCAGGTACACGTACCAGTGGGCAGGCGGGCCGAACATGACTTCGGTGCGAGGTGTGACGCCGCGCCACCCGTGACTGCCAGGGTCGTCTTCGCCGCCGTAGGCCTCGACCTCGACGATGCGGCCCGTGCGGCCATCAGGGCCGACGAGCACCTTGTGCAATAGCTCGGGCGCAACCTCAAGCGGCGGCCGAGCGAAGAACGAGACTGGCAGGCACTTCGTCAAGCCGGAACCTCAGTCGCTTAGCGAGATGCGGACTCGCTTGTTGCCCTTGCCTTTTGACTCGGTCTTGGTGATTGCAAAAGTGCCGACCTCAGAGGTGTTGGCGACGTGAGTGCCGCCGTCGGCCTGCTTGTCGAGGCCGACGATGTCGACGACCCGAATCTCGGTAACAAAGTCGGGGATCAGGTTCACCTTGGTGCGAATGAGATCTTCGTCGCTAAGCGCCACGTCGCGTTCGAGAAACGACACCTCGATCGGGCGGCCTGCTGCGATCTCAGCGTTTACCGCGGCCTCGATGGTCTCTTTGAAACCGTCGGGCAACGGATCGAACTCGAAGTCCATGCGACCGCCAAGCGGCTCCATATTTCCGCCGGTAACCGACTTGCCGTACTCGTTCCAGATGACCCCACACAGCAAGTGCATGGCGGTGTGGGTGCGCATCAGCTGGTGGCGGCGTTCCCAGTCGACCTCGAGCGTGACCTCGTTGCCGACGCTCGGCAGCGGCCCGTCGGCGAGCGTGTGCCATACAGAACCGTCGGCCTTGCGCACATCGGTGATCGCGGCAGTGCCGGCTGGCGACTGCATCGTTCCGTGATCTGCGGGCTGACCACCGCCTTGCACATAGAGCACGGTCTGGTCGAGCACGACCTTGTTCGACTCGGCATCGAGCTCGGTCACGGTCGCGGTGCACGTGCGTTGATAGGCATCGCGCAGGTACAGCAGCTCAGTCATGAGGCCTCGAATGCCGGACCATCAAATGAGTCGATCGTCACGAACTCTTCGACCGGGTTACGTCGAAGTTTCGTCAGCTGCTTCACCGGCACACCGATCGGCAACATCGCTGCCACCGCGTAGTGCTCGGGAAGTCCAAGCAGTTTCTGCACGTCGGGCTCCTTCTCGGCGAGATAGGTGGTTAGCACTCCCCCGAGCCCTTCGTTGCGGGCCGCCATCAAGATGTTCCATACCAACGGATAGATCGACGCGCCGCTGATCACACCGACACGATCGAGGTACTTGTCGAAACTGGCGACCACCGACATGTCGACGGCGACGATGAGCACCACGGGCGCTTCGATCATGCCGTGTACACCGGGGAAGCCGACCTCGCCTTTGGTGGCTCGAATGGCAGCCTCATCGACCGAAGTGGGTACGACCGAGTTCCACGGCGCTTCGCCGGCTGCCACCTGGGCCGAGTAGATGTCGGTGGCTTCCTTGATGAGTGGCACCAGTTGGCGTCGCACCTCTTTGTCGCGCAGCACGATCACGTGTTGACCTTGTCGATTGCCACCGTTGGGTGCAAACCGCGCATTGTCGAGAATGCGATGCAGCGTTTCGTCGCTGACCGGTTCATCGGTCCACTCGCGGCACGCGAACGTGGTGCGCATTACTTCATAGAGGTCCATGGGTGGACACTATTCGCTCAGATGGCTCAGAACGCGAGCACGAGCCCCTCGGCGAATGCAGCGTCGTTGAGTTGTTGATCGAACGAACCAAAGCTGCACCCGGGCACGGCGCGGTTCGATGCCAGAGCGCTGGCCAGTTGCACTGCGTCATAGGCCCGCAGCGGGTGGCGAGCCACTAGCCGTGCAGCTTCGACAAGCACCGGCACGGTCGTTTCGATCAAGTGCAGGTCGGGGCCTTCAGTCGAGTCGGCCGAAGCTCGAAACGCCCGAGTAAGCAACTGCGCTAATCGCGGACTCAACTCGCCCATGCGCGCCTTGCGATGAAGGGCCGCAGGCAGCTCAACCAGCGCGATATCAGCCGCGATGATCGGACGCTTCGCCACCGTGTCGACGAGTTCGTGGCCCAGTTCGGGCACGAAGAGTTTCACGATCGCAGAGGTATCGAGGAAGCAGGTCACCGGCCGTCGATGACCAGTTCCGAAAGCTGGGTACCGGCCGCGGCTTCGGCACCCGCAGCCGCCACCTCGGACCAGTCGAGCGCCGACTCGCCGTCGCCGCGGACCACCGCGAGCAAACCAGCGGCTCGCAGGCGTTCACGCACTTGCTCGCTCTCACTTGTCGCGAACGCTGGGTCGGTGACGGTGTGCATGATCTGGGTGATGAACTCGTTCATCGACAACCCGCGATGGCGAGCGTGCAATCTCAACCGGGCAATGAGTGCTTCGTCGGCACGCCATGTGATCTGTGCAGGCATGCCTGCAGGCTAGCAATCACCTACCGAAATTTGCAGGGTTTCAGCCATGTGGTGTGGCAGCAAGCCTGCAGAGTTCGGCGAGCCGTGTGCTGGAATGGGGCCATGCGAGCTGCGATTCTTCGAAACGGTGCGATGGTCGTCGAGGACTTGCCTGATCTCGCGCCCGGGCCCGGGCAAGTATTGGTCGAGCCGATTGCGTGTGGCATTTGCGGCAGCGACCTGCACACGGTGAGCCACGCGCACGACCTGGTGGCCTCGGCACGCGCGGCGCGAGCGAACGAGCCCGAGGGGCAGACGTTCGCATCTGGCTTCGACCCTGACCGCGATGTCGTCATGGGCCACGAGGTCTCGTGTCGCGTGCTCGAGGTCGGAAGCGGGGTCGAGGGCATCGCAATCGACGACACCTACGCCGCGATGCCGTTTCTGATGACCCCTACCCGCAGGGCCGTGCCGGGCTATGACAACGAATATCCCGGCGGCTACAGCAATCAGATGCTGTTAAGCCCCGAAGCGCTGGTGGCGATACCGAACGGGCTCGATCCGACGATCGCTGCGCTTACCGAGCCAATGGCGGTCGGACTGCACGCAGTCAACGAGTCCGCGATTGAGCACGGTCGAATCGCTCTCGTCGTCGGTGCTGGGCCCGTCGGGCTCGCCATCATTGCATCACTCGCTGCGAGCGGCATCGAAGCGATCATCGCCTCGGACTTCTCGCCCACTCGCCGTCGCGTCGCCGAACAAATGGGCGCAACGCAGGTCATCGACCCAGCCAACGCCTCACTGATCGACGCATGGCGAGCAGCGGGCGATGGGGTCACGCCGCCCGTCATCTTCGAGGCAGTCGGCGTGCCCGGCATGATCGACCAGCTCATGGCCGACGCTCCCGACCGGTCACAGATTCTGGTTGCCGGCGTGTGCATTCCCCCTGACAACTTCAGGCCGAGCATCGGCATCTACAAGCACCTGAGTCTGCAGTTCGTGCTCGGCTGGTCGCCCGAAGAGTTTGGGCAGTCGCTGCATTCGTTAGCCGAGGGTCATATCGACGGCGCCACGCTTATCACCGGCGAGGTTGGCATCGACGGGGTGCCGCAAGCGTTTGTGGATCTCGGCGATCCCGAACAACACGTGAAGATCGTGGTCAAGCCCGAGCTCTAGCCAATCGATCTCAGTCCGCGGTTGGCTCGTCGCCAAGCAAGTATCGGGGGCCAGGCCCCTTGACCGCGATCTCGTCATCGCGGTTGTAGATCGCGCACCGTTCGAGCGACAGACACCCGCAGCCAATACACTCATCGAGCTTGTTGCGCAGCGTCGTGAGTTGTTCGATCTGAGCGTCAAGGCGAGGTCGCCATGAGGCGGCAATGCGCTCCCAGTCGGCTTGGCTCGGCGCTTTGGTTGCCGGAAGCTCCGCGAGGGTCGCAGCAATCTCGTCGAGCGATCGACCAACCGCGCGGGCCGCAGTGATGAAGGAGATGCGTCGGATGACCTCGCGAGTGAATCGGCGCTGATTGCCGCTGGTACGAACCGATGACACGAGGCCTTGCTTCTCGTAGTACCGAATCGCAGAGGTCGCAATGCCACACCGCTCGGCCACCTGTCCGATGGTGAGATGATCTTCGCTCGCACGCATCTCGCGACAATATTCGAAAAGGCCCTTGACTTAAAGTTGACTTCAAGTTTTAGCATCGGCTTCATGAGCACTTCAGACACCACTACGAGCGCAACCACCACCAGCGTCGTCGGCACCTTGGCCGACTTCGGCGAAGGCACCATGAAGATGGCCAAGGTCGGCACCCGCCGAGTGGCCGTGATCCGAACGCCATCAGGCCTGCACGCACTCGACAACGCCTGCCCCCACGAGGGATATGGCCTGGTCACCGGCGCACTCAAGGGCGAGGTCGTCACGTGCCAGTGGCACAACTGGGACTTTGACGTGCGCGACGGCTCGTGCCTCAAGGGCGAAGAAGCCGTGCCCTGCCACCGGGTCACCGTCGATGGCGACGAGGTCAGTGTCACGGTCACCGAGCCGAGCAATGCCGAACTACGCGCAACGCTGATACCGAGCCTGCGCTCAGGTCTTGAACAGCACTACACCGGCCAGGTGGCCCGCGACACGGCACGACTCGTTGAAGCCGAGGCCCGACCAGCCGAGGTGATGGCCGAAGCTGTGTCCTATGGCGCAGCGCGCAACAACTGGGGTATCGGCCACGAGATCGCGATGGCAGCCGACTGCCTGGCCTGGTCTGAGATCAGAACTGGCCAGGAAGCCGTGCTGCCACTCGTGCACGGCCTAGCGGGTATCGCCGAAACCGCCCGAGGTCGCCCTGCCCGTGACGTTCCCGCCGCCGACGCCTCGATCGACTTCGCCGAAGCGATCGAGAGCGAAGACATCGAGGGCGCGATGGCATCGGTGCTTGGCGCCATCGAGGCCGGCGACGACCCATCGACGATTCGCAATCGCTTCATCGAGTCCGTGTCGCAGCACCACCTCGGCTATGGGCACGGCATCATCTACACGCAAAAGTCGTTCGAGATGCTCGACAGAATGGGCTGGGATCAGGCGCCCGAACTCCTCCCCCATCTCGCGGCGTCGGTCGGCTGGTCGACGCGCGAAGACTTGCTGCCCTACATGCGTAAGGCGATGCGCCAGATCGAGACTCTCGACCTTGAGGCGTTGGCCACTGCCGACGACCGCCTGGCAACCAGCTGGAGTGACCCCGACCTCATCGACACGATGCTGACGGCCACCGACGCCCCGATCACGGTCGCGGCCGACGCAGTACTTGCCGGTGCGGGCATCGAAGGTCTGCTCGACGCCGTAACCATTGGGTCAGCGCGTCGCCTGATGCGCCACGATCTCGATGTCGAATTTGATATGGCCGAGGACTTCGGCTGGCTCGACATCACCCATGCCCTCACGATGTGTCGAGCGGTGCGGTGGGCCTGGCGGGCCCACCCAGGGCCGCACACGGCCCGCCTAGCGATGTTCGCCGCATGGCTGCTCTTCGACTCAGGTCGCGCCGAACGCCGCTATGGGGTTGGCGATCAGCCAACGATCACCCCGGTCGCTGGTGATGCCGAGGTTCTGCAGCGAGCCATCCGGCACCGCGATGCGACCACGGCGATGTCGTGGGTAGCCGGGTCACAACGCCTTGACGCCGTGGCCGCACTCACCGAAGCAGCGCTCGCCGATCAGTCAGGTTCGTTCATCGTGACTGCCCACGTGATCAAGTTGACGCAGGCATCGGCCGAAGAAGCCGAGGTGCTCAGCCGATCATGGCCCGAGTTCGCCATGGCGCCCTTGGTGGCATCGGCTCGCTTTCTCGCAGCGCCTCGGCTCGAACGCTTCGTCACCCGCAACGTCGTGGCATCACAAGAATTCGTGCGTACCGGCGCTCCCCCGAAGCGCTAGCAGCCTCGGTGCCCTAGCGAACAGGGCGACCCATTGCGGATCGGAAGTGATCGGTGAGCGAGTCGACGGTGTCGTGGGCGTTGAGACCGCTGGTCGACGGCATGAGGTACACGGGCCGACCACCGAGCAGCTCGGCTTGCCAGCCGCGAGCAGCTGTGCGATCGACGGCGGCTCGCCAACCTTGGAGCCCGACCATGCAGACCGTCTTTGGTTGCAGCCACCCGACCAGGCGGGCGACCCGCTCAATCCCGAGTTCGAACTCGGCACGGCTCAGCTCGTCGGCTCGCCTGGTGGTGCGTTTGACGAGATCGGTCATGCCCATGCCGTGATGTTTGAGCGAATGGCTGGGATCACGATCGACGGTGACTAAGCCAGCGGCAATCGCTGCAGGCCAGAACCGATTACCTGGCCGATGAAAGCCAATGCCCGAGTCGGCCGACGCTGGGCTCGGGTTTAGGCCGCAGATAAGCACCGTCATGCTGGCGCCCACATGATCTGCGAGCGTGTGAATGCGTCGAACAATCACCTCGGTTCCGCTGCGCTCGACAACCTCGAACCCGGCGCCCACAATCAGGTCGTCAGCCCGCTGCGAGTCCGTGAGGTTGAGGGTCAGCTGTTCACCAACCGCCGCCTCGGCATGCAGCAGGGCAAGTCGAGCCGGCAGCGATGACGTGACCCGCACGTTGACTACAGCGCGTCGACCGTAGACCGGTTATCAGCGAGGTGGGCCTCGAACCGCACCAGTTGATCCTTTAGAGGCTCTAAGCCCGCGCCACCGGCCGTGATGCGGTTGCGCACCGCCCGTCCGGGCGCCAGCAGCTCGGCTGCTTCGGCACCGAGTTGCTCGTGATCGCGGGTGAGGTCGATGACCGAAACGCCCGTCGCGATCGACTCGCGTACGACGGTGCCAACGATCGCGTGAGCATCGCGAAACGCGACGCCATTGCGCACCAGGTACTCGGCGAGGTCGGTTGCGCCAGCCATCGGATCATCAGCGGCGGCCGCCATTGCATCGGTGTTGAAGGTTGCGGTGGCGATCATGCCACCAATCGCTTCGAGGCCGGCCGAGATCTGATCGAGACTGTCGAACAGCGGCTCTTTGTCTTCTTGCAGATCGCGGTTGTAGGTCAGTGGCAGCGACTTGAGCGTTGCGAGTAGACCAGTGAAGTTGCCGATGAGACGCCCGGACTTGCCACGAGCAAGCTCGGCAATGTCGGGGTTCTTCTTCTGCGGCATCATCGACGAGCCGGTCGCATACCCGTCGTCGAGCACTACGAAACCCATCTCACCGCTCGACCACAACACCCACTCTTCGCCAATGCGCGACAGGTGAATGCCGATCATCGTGAGCGCGTACAACGCATCGGCGATGAAGTCACGATCACTCACTGCGTCGAGTGAGTTCTCGAACCGGCGGGCGAAGCCGAGGTCAGCGGCATTGGCATCGGGGTCAAGGGGCAGCGAAGATCCGGCGAGGGCACCGGCACCAAGTACCGACACGTCAGCAGCGTTGCGCGCCGACAGAATCCGCCCCACGTCACGGCCGAAGGTCCATGCGTGGGCGAGCAAGTGGTGCGCGAGCGGCACCGGTTGGGCCCGCTGGAAGTGCGTGTAGCCCGGCAGATATGCCTCACCGGCAGCAACAGCGCGGTCATAGAGCACCTGTTGCATGTCGACAAGCTGCGCGGCGATGCCACCGAGCTCGCGCTTGAGGTACAGACGAATGTCGGTACCGACCTGGTCGTTGCGGCTGCGCCCGGTGTGCATCTTGGCGGCCGCTGGCGCCAGCTCGGTGCAGCGCCGCTCGACCGCAGTGTGAATGTCTTCGTCGGCCGGCAGCAGAACGAACGATCCGTTCGTGAACTCGGCTTCGACTTCGTCGAGCGCGCCCAGAATCTGATCGACCTCAAGCTGAGTCAGTAATCCAACTCGACCGAGCCCACGGACATGGGCGCGCGAACCCGTGATGTCGTCGCCAGCCAACCGCTGGTCATAGGGAATCGAATAGGTGTACTTCTCAAGCGCTGCCGCTGGCCCACCATCGAACCTGCCGTGCCAAAGACTCTCCCCCTTCGCAATCGCAGCTTCGGCGGCTGCCGCCGCCTCGGGCTGCTCTGCGGATTGGTGGTCAGTCATGAGCGACGATCACGTCGTGCGAGATTGCGGAGCCTGAGCGCGTTGAGTTTGATGAAGCCGGCCGCGTCGGCTTGGTCATAGGTGCCGCCGTCGTCTTCGAAAGTCACTGTCTTGTAGTCGAACAGCGTGTCGTCGCTGCTGCGGCCAGCGACCATCACGTTGCCCTTGTAGAGCTTGAGCGTGACGGTGCCGTTGACCCGCTTCTGGCTGTGGTCGATGGCGGCCTGCATCATCTCGCGCTCGGGGCTGAACCAGAAGCCGTTGTAGATGAGCTTGGCGTAACGAGGCATGAGCTCGTCTTTGAAATGCGCGGCTTCACGGTCGAGCGTGATCGATTCGATAGCCCGGTGGCCCTTGAGCATGATCGTGCCGCCCGGCGTCTCATACGCGCCGCGCGACTTCATGCCGACATAGCGGTTCTCGACGAGGTCAAGGCGACCAATGCCGTGCATGCCGCCCAATCGGTTCAGCTCGGTGAGCATCTCGGCGGGGCTCAGGTGCTTGCCGTCGAGGGTGACCGGGTCGCCCTGCTCGTAGCCGATCTCGATGTATTGACCATCGTTGGGCGCGAGCTCGGGCGAGATGCTCCAACGCCACATCTCCGACGGCGGCTCCTGCGATGGGTCTTCGAGCGGGCCGCCCTCGTAGCTGATGTGCAACAGGTTTGCGTCCATCGAAAACGGCGACTTCGTGCCGCGCGTTTGCTCGATCGGAATGTCGTGTTCGGCCGCATAGGCCAGCAACGTCTCACGCCCTGCCAGGTCCCACTCGCGCCACGGCGCAATGACCTTGATCTCGGGCTCAAGCGCGTACGCGCCAACTTCGAAGCGCACCTGATCGTTGCCCTTGCCAGTGGCACCGTGACTGATCGCATCGGCACCGGTCTCTCGCGCGATCTCGATCAGTCGCTTCGAGATCAGCGGACGAGCGATCGAAGTACCGAGCAGGTACTCGCCCTCGTAGATGGCGTTGCCCCGAAACATTGGAAACACGAAGTCGCGAACAAATTCTTCGCGCAGATCGTCGATGTAGATTTCCTTTACGCCCATCGCTTCGGCTTTGGCGCGAGCTGGTTCGAGCTCTTCACCTTGGCCAAGATCGGCGGTAAAGGTCACGACTTCGCAGTCGTATTCGACCTCGAGCCACTTGAGGATCACCGAGGTGTCGAGGCCGCCGCTATAGGCGAGCACGACCTTGGACACATCAGACGTTCTAGACATCATTACTCCGAAATTTCATGCGATTGGATGGATAGAGATTTACGCTAAGTCCGCGTAGCTGCGGAACATTTCGGCGACCGACTCGCCTTCGTGGCCGGCTGACGCAACAACCATGAGCGTGTCGTCGCCGGCGACCGTACCGAGGACTTCGTCGAGACCCGATCGATCGATTGCAGATGCAACGACATGGGCGCTTCCGGGCAGCGTGCGCAACACAACGATGTTGCCCGACGCGTCAGCGCCGACCACCCACTCGGTGAACACTCGACGCAAATGCCCGGCCGGAAGCACCTGCTCATGGGGATGATCGGGAATCGCGTAGGCCGACACTGCACCCGGCATGCGAACCTTGATCGCACCGAGCTCTTCGAGATCGCGCGACACCGTCGCTTGCGTGGCCGTGATGTCTTGGCCCGCGAGGTGATCGACGATCTGCTCCTGACTCGTCACCGCTTGGTCTGCCAACAGGTCTGCGATCACCTGCTGACGCTGCCGCTTACTCATAGTTTTCTCGCAATCGTGGCTTCGGCGCTCGGCGCCTCTGGCCACTCTGCGGACTGGTGGACCGCCAGCGCGTTCAGCGACGTCATGGCTCGTCTGCCAGGAAACTGAGCAGGCCTCGGGCGGCGTGCATGCGGTTAGCGGCCTGGGCCCACACTCTGCTGCTCGATGACTCGAGCACCTCACGAGAGCACTCTTCGCCCTCATGGGCGGGCAGGCAGTGCAAGAAGATGGCGTCGTCGCTGGCCTGAGCCATCAAGGCGGCGTCGATGGTCCATCCCGCAAAGTCGGCGAGCCGTTGCTGAGTCTCTGCTTCTTGACCCATCGAGGTCCAGACGTCGGCGTAGACCGCGTCGGCGCCCTTGACTGCCTGCACCGGATCGTTTGCAAACGTGATCGCTACGCCAGCCGCGTCGAGCACTGCGAGGTCTTCGTCATCAAAGCCGTAGCCATCGGGATGACCCACCTGCACCTGCATGCCCAACGCGTGCGCTGCGAGCGCCAGCGACCGGGTGACGTTGTTGGCATCGCCGACGTAAGAGATCGTGCGGCCGCTCAGGTCAGAGCCGAACTCGGCCTGCAGCGTCAACACGTCGGCGAGCGCCTGCATTGGGTGCGCACGATCGCTCAGTAGGTTCACGACCGGCTTGGCGTTCATGGCAGCCATGCGTTCGACCACCAAGTGTTTAAACACACGGGCACACAAGATCTCGTAGTAGCAAGCCAGCGTTCGGGTGACGTCTTCGACGGTTTCACGAACGTCAAACCCGACTTCGTGGCCCTGGATATACACGCCGTGGCCACCGAGCTGGTGCACGGCCATTTCCATCGAATTGCGGGTCCGGGCCGACGGCTTCTCGAAGACCAGCGCTACGCCGTCGCCAGCCAACGGCTGGGCCGCGTCTTTAGGCAACGCAGCGCGCCGCAACACTTCGGCCAGTTCGTCGCTCGCGAGGTCGGTCACCTCAAGGAAGTGCCTCATGCGTGCAGGACCGAGTCGAGCACGGCGAGACCCTGTTCGATCTCGTTGTAGGTGATCGTGAGTGGCGGCGCGATGCGTAACGCGGTCGGCGTCACCCCGTTGAGAATCAGGCCGGCATGCAGACACGTCTTCGCGATTTCGCCAGCCGTGCGGTCGCCCAACACCTCAGGGTCAAGCTCGGCTGCAATGAGCAAGCCTCGACCTCGAACGCTGGTCACGCCGGGCATCGCAAGCAGCTTCTCGGTGAGTGCCGCACCGACCGTGTTGGCCAGATCAGGCGCGTTGATCGACTGCATGATCTCAAGGGTCGCGAGCGCCGCAGCTGCGGCGAGTGGTTGACCGCCAAAGGTCGTTGCGTGGTCGCCAGGCTTGAACGACGCCGCCACGTCAACACTGGCCCAGATCGCCCCGATGGGCATGCCGTTGCCAAGCGCCTTGGCCATCGAAACGGCGTCGGGCTCAACGTCGTAGTGGTGATGAGCAAACCACGCGCCGGTGCGGGCCAACCCGGTCTGCACCTCGTCGAACATCATCAAGATGCCGCGCTCAGTGCACATTTCGCGAATGGCTGGGAAATACGCCGGATCGACCTCGTTGATGCCACCCTCACCCTGTATTGGCTCAAGCAGCACCGCAGCCACCGAGCCGTCAAGAGCCTGGTCCATCGCGTCGATGTCGTCGTAGACGACGTGGCGAAAGCCCTCGGGCAGCGGCTGAAACGGTTCATGCTTTTCGGGCTGGCCGGTCGCATGCAGCGTCGCGAGGGTGCGCCCATGAAAGCTGCGCATGCCGGTGACCACGGTGTGGCGGCCCCGACCGCCCCACTTGCGAGCCAGCTTGATGAGCGCCTCGTTTGACTCGGCCCCCGAGTTGCAAAAGAACACCTGGCCGGGTGGCCCGCCAATGATCTCGTCGATGATGCGGGCGACCTTCCACTGTGGTTCGGTGGCGAACAGATTCGACACGTGGCACAGGGTGCGGGCCTGCTCGGCGATCGCGTCAGCCACGCCGGGGTGCGAGTGGCCGAGTGATGTGACTGCGATGCCAGCCAAGAAGTCGATGTATTCCTTGCCAGTTGGGTCATACAGGCGCGACCCTTCGCCACGCACAAACATCACATCTGGCGGGCCGTAGCTCGGCATAATTGGACAGTGGGTTAGGTCACTGGGCGGTGACACGGCACTGGTATGTGTTGCAGTCATATTTTCCTCATTGGATCATTGTTCCGATGCCCGAGTGGGTGAAGAGTTCGAGTAGCAGCACGTGCTCGATCGTGCCGTTGATCATGTGGGCCGACGCGACGCCGTTGTCGACGGCATGCAAGCAGGCTTCGACCTTGGGGATCATGCCGCCCGACACCGTGTCGGTGCCGACCAGTGGCCGCAGCTCATCGGCGCGTATCTCGCTGATAAGTGAACCGGGGTCGTCGGGGTTCTTCCTCAGACCTTCGACGTCGGTGAGCGCGATCATTTTCTGAGCGTTGAGCGCAGCTGCGAGGTGCCCGGCGACCGTGTCCGCGTTGATGTTGTAGGCCTGACCGCTCTCGTCGCTGCCGATACTCGATACGACTGGTATCAGCCCCTCGACCAGCAGCTTGTTGATGATGTCGGGGTTGACCGACGCCACGTCGCCAACGAATCCGAGCTCGGCACTGCGCGGCGTTGCCCGAATCAGCCCAGCGTCTTCGCCCGACACCCCAACAGCGAGCGGGCCGTGCACGTTGATCGCAGAGACGATGTCGCGGCTGACCTTGCCCCCGAGCACCATGCGGGCGACATCGAGGGTCTCGGCGTCGGTGACCCGCAGGCCGTCGACAAACGAAGACTCTTTGCCGATCTGGTTGAGCATGGCCCCGATCTGGGGGCCGCCCCCGTGCACGATGACCGGCAAGATGCCGACCGAGTGCATCAGAACGACGTCGGCGGCGAACGTGGTGCTGAGCGCGGGGTCAACCATGGCGTTGCCGCCAAACTTGACCACAACGGTCGCGCCGGCAAAGCGTTGAATATACGGAAGCGCCTCGGTGAGAACCTGGGCCGTCAGGGCAGGGCTGGTCTCGCTCATGACCGGTACCCGGCGTTGATCTCGATGTAGCCATGCGTCAAATCGCAGGTCCACACACTGGCCGAGCCATCACCCATTGACAGGTCGACCCGCACGGTGATGTCGGGCTCGCGCAAGAACTCGTTGGCCCGGTCTTCGGAATAGTTCGGGTGCACTTGGCCCGCCGTTGCAACGTGTTCGTCGCCGAACCAAATGTCGAGCTTGTCGCGATCTGCTGGCTCACCCGCCTTGCCGACGGCCATCACGACCCGGCCCCAATTCGCATCCTCGGCTGCCATCGCAGTCTTGACGAGCGGCGAGTCGGCAATCGCCCTGGCCACAACTTCGGCGCTCTCGTCAGAGACAGCGCCATCGACCGCTACCTCGATGAACTTGGTGGCACCCTCGCCGTCGCGGACGATCTGCTGCGCCATGTCGAGGCACACCTCAAACACGGCTGCGCTGAAATCGGCCCATCCGCGATGATGCGGCCCGTCGATAGGGCCAGCGGCCGTGCCACCCTGACCTGTCGCAAACAACAGCACCGTGTCGCTCGTAGAAGTGTCGCTATCGACCGTGATGCGGTTAAAGCTCTGTGCGACCGCCTCGCTGATCGCGAGCTGTAACGCATCGGCGGTTGCTGCAATATCGGTGAACACGAAGCCGAGCATCGTCGCCATGTTCGGGGCGATCATGCCGCTGCCCTTGGCGATACCGACGATGTTGCCGCCAGGTACTGACGCCGCGGCGGCCTTGGTGAACGTGTCGGTTGTGCAGATCGCCTGGGCTGCTTCGGCCCAGCTCGATGGCGCCGATGACATCAAGTCAGCAATGGCAGTTGACATTGCGTCGTCATCAAGCGGCTCGCCGATAACACCAGTCGAGCACACATAGACCTCGTCACCGGCCACCCCCACACCCGCTGCGATCGCGTCGGCTTGGGCCCGCACCGAGTTCGCTCCGGCAGCGCCGGTGAACGCGTTGGCGTTGCCCGCGTTGCACATCACGGCGCGGGCGCTTCCGGACGACATGATCGAGCGGCACCAATCGACAGGTGCCGACGGACATTTCGACTGGGTGTACACGCCCCCCACCGTGGTGCCCTCGGCCAATACAGCGAGAAACAAGTCAGGGCGCCCCTGGTATCGAAGACCGGCTGCGAACGTGAACAGGTCAACTCCAGCAATCTCGGGCAGTTCCGGAAACGACTCAGGAGCAAGCGGAGAAACGGGGCTCATGACGCGCACCCCAGGGCGGGCCCTCGGCCCGACCGGTGAGCGACGACAGAAAGTGCTGCGTGCCAACGCCGCGAGCGGGAGCGAGCTGAATAGGCAGAGCTCACGGAGTCATGCCGACCAGCGGCAGGCCGACGGCCTGGTCGAGGCCAGTCAAAATGTTGGCACACTGAATCGCACCGCCCGATGCCCCTTTAACCAGGTTGTCGAGCGCTGCGAGCACGATGACCGTGTCGGTGCGGTCGTCGTAGCGCGCGGTGATGTGCACCGAGTTTGAACCGAGGGTTGCCTTGGTTGACGGTGGCCGTTCGCTCACAATGATGAACGGCTCGTCGGCATAGAAGTTGCTCAGCGCCTGCAGCAGATCATCGGTCGACGTCGGCGCGACTGGCTTGGCGTAACACGTCGCAAGAATGCCCCGATTCATCGGCGCAAGATGCGGGGTGAACAGCACGCTGGCGCCGCCGAGGTTCTGATCCATCTCGGGTGTGTGCCGATGACCGAGCAGCCCGTAGGCGCTGAAGTCTTCGTCGACGGCGCAGAACGTTGTGTTCGGTTTCGGCGCCCGGCCAGCGCCCGAAACACCGCTGGCAGCATCGACGATGAGGCCAGTGTCGGCAATGAGGCCGGCTCGCAGAAGCGGTGCCAGAGCTAGCGACGCGGTCGTCGGGTAACAGCCGGGCACCGCCACGTGTTGTTTCGCGGCGATCTCTTCACCGAACAGTTCAGGCAGGCCATAGGCGAACCGTTCGATCAGGTGCGGCACGACGTGGGGCACCTCGTACCACTTCTCGTACACGGCCGGATCTTTGAGTCGGAAGTCGGCCGACAGGTCGATGACATGGTCGACCTCGTCGATGAGTCCAGCAACGATCTCTTGGCTCGCCCGGTGCGGAAGCCCGCAGAACACGAGGTCCATGTCGGCAAGGGGTGCTTCCTCGAGACGCACATAGCTGACGTCGCCATAGGCTGCGGCGAGGCCGGGATACAGCGACGTCACGGGTTGACCCGCCTGGGTGTCGCCGGTAACGGCAACGACATTCATGTTGGGGTGGCCGGCCAGCAAGCGCATCAGTTCGGCTCCGGTAAAGCCTGATGCGCCGACAATTCCGACAGAGAGTTCGGTAGTCACCGCATGAATATACACGTGTGTGTATGTCTATGCAATGGCTTTTGAGAAGTGATGCACGTGGGTCACCTCGACGAACCCGGCCCGCTCGTACCAGTGGTACGGCCAGTCGCCGAGGTCAGCGGTGAGAAAGATCAAGTCTGCTGCCGCCGCCTGAGCTCGTTCGATCGCGCTGGCTAGCAGTGCCCGGCCATAGCCACGACCGCGGTAGTCAGCGTGGGTCACCAAACTCTCGAACTGCGCGACTCGACCCGCTCGATCGAGATACAGGTCTGCTCGTGCTGCGATTTCATCACCCTCGTAGACCGCGAGCAGTTCGACCTCGGCGCCAAGCTCGTACAGCGATGTCCGGTCTGCAAGTTGGCGAAGCAGCTCGTCGGTGGCGTCAGGTATGTCGGCTCGCCAGTCTCTGACCAGCGCCGGCCGCCGGGTTTCCAACGACACCGCTGCGACCGGATGCCGGGGCGGTCCGAGCCCGGCGCCCCCGTACACCATCGTCGCGATGATGTCGTGCTCGTAGCCGTCGGCAATCAAAGCGCTCGTCAGCTCATCACATAGACCGTCGATCGACACGTAGCGATGCGCTACGCCCGCAGTCGCCAATACATCATCGGTCCCAGCAATGACTTCCGCCGCCGAAGCACGCGAGTCCGCCACGCTACTGTCGACCACTACCCGGTTATGCGAATGCGTCAAGGGGAAGTCGTTGTGCAGCAGGGCATAACCGAACGGCAGGTCAATGACCGTGCTGGACTGGGCTTTAGCGAAGTGCGTTTCGAACGCAGCGATTCGCTCGAGTGTCCGCTCAGGGTCTGTCAGAGGCACCTCGACAGCCTCGCACACGCTGATGACGTGAATTCACCCGTGCACCTGCGAGAGCGCAGGTAGCCTCGGGGGCGAAATGAGCAACTATGACGAGCTGGCGTCTACCGCGCTGGCACAGATCGACGAGGCTGGCACCCTCGACGCCCTCGACGCCCTGCGGCCCACGCTGTTTGGCAAGAAGGCTGCGATCACCCAGGCAAAGAAGCAACTCGGGTCACTCGAACCCGACGACCGCAAAGCGGCGGGCCAGGCACTCAACGAGGTCCGGGCTCAGGTCGAGGCCGCCTTTGAGGCGCGGCGCAGCGATATGGCCGCTTCCGCCAGGGCGGTCGCCCTTGAGTCCGAACGGCTCGACCTCACCGAGTTCCGCAGCGAGAGCCCGCAGGGTCACCTACACCTGATCACCCAAGCTCGAGACCGACTCGAAGACGTATTCGTGGGCATGGGCTTTACCGTCGCCGAGGGTCCTGAGGTCGAAACCGCTTGGTACAACTTCGAAGCGCTCAACATCCCCGAGTGGCACCCGGCGCGCGGCAGCTTCGACACCATCTTCGTGAACCTGGGCGAGCCCGAAGAAGTCATGTTGCGCTCACACACCTCGCCGGTGCAGATCCGCACGATGGAGAACACTGAGCCACCGATCTACATCGTTGCCCCCGGGCGCACCTTCCGTACCGACACCGCCGACGCCACCCACCTGCCGGTGTTCAATCAGATCGAAGGCTTGGTCATCGACCGCGGCATCGGGCTCGGTGACCTCGCCGGCACCATCGATTCGTTCGTGCAGCAGTTCTTCGGCAAAGACGTCAAGAGCCGACTTCGCCCGTCGTACTTTCCGTTCACCGAACCATCTGCCGAGTTCGACATCAGTCGCGCCGACGGGTCATGGCTCGAGCTCGGTGGCTGCGGTGTCGTGAACCCTCAGGTGCTTCGCAACTGTGGCATCGACCCAGAAATCTGGCAGGGCTTCGCGTTCGGCTTCGGCATCGACCGCCTCGCCGTGATGCGTTACGAACTCGACGACATGCGTGAGCTGGTGAACAACGACGTGCGCTTCCTAAGGCAATTCTGATGAAGGTTCTCCTTTCCTGGCTCCGAGAGTTCGCGCCAGAGATCGACGGCGACCCCGTCGACCTCGGCGAGAAACTCAGCGGGCTCGGCCTCGCGGTCGAAGAAATGACCATCACCGGCGAGGGCTTGGGCGGCATCGTGCTGGCCAAAGTGCTCGACCTGCGCCCGCACCCCGACGCCGACAAGATTCAACTCGTCGATGTCGACATGGGCGATGGCGAAGCGCTACAGGTGTGCTGCGGCGCGTTCAACATGTCGGTCGGCGATCTCATTCCGTTCGCCACAATTGGCACCGTCATGCCAAATGGCATGGAAATCGCTCAGCGCCCGATGCGCGGCGAGATGTCAAACGGCATGTGCTGCTCGGCCGCCGAGATGGGCATGGGTGACGACCACGACGGCATCATGTTGCTCACCAACACCGTCGACGCCGCGGTAACACCGCTAGGCACGCCAATCACCGAGGCGCTCGGCGTCGAACGTGATGTGCTGTGGGACCTCGAGGTCAACGCCAACCGCCCCGACGCCATGTCGGTGTCGGGTGTGGCCCGTGACCTGGCAGCAGAACTCGGCATTCCGTTCTCGTTCCCCACCCATGGCTACTCCCCCACGGGCAGCTCTGTCAGCGACGAAGCACGCGTCGAGATTCTCGACCCTTCGCTGTGCGGCCGCTTCCTTGCCCGCACTCTGCATAACGTCAACGTCGGCTCTTCGCCGCAATGGATCCAGCAGCGACTCATCGCACTCGGCATGCGCCCCATCAACAGCGTGGTCGACATCTCGAACTACGTGATGCTCGAGCTGGGCCAACCAAACCACACCTATGACCTTGGCCTCGTGCCTAACGGTCATTTGCGAGTGCGTCGGGCGAGCGAGGGCGAGCAGATCACGACGCTCGACGGCGTCGAGCGCGCGCTGATCGCGAGCGACGGCGTGATCGCCGACGAGACCGACCGCGCCATCGGCATAGCCGGTGTCATGGGTGGCCTCGACACTGAGATCGGCGACGCAACGACGTCGGTCCTGCTCGAAATGGCGTGGTGGGATCCGCCATCGATCTCGCGCACGATCAAACGGCTCAACCTGCCAAGCGAGGCGGGTACCCGCTACCGACGCGGCGCCGACTGGGGCGAGAACATGCCTCGGGCCCTCGACCGCTTCTGTCAACTGATCGCCGAATCTGGCGCCACGGTCAGCGAAGGCACGATCGACGAAGCTGGCACCGTGCCCGATCGCACGGCTCGACCCGTGCGAGTCGCCAAGGTCAACAGTCTGATCAGCACCGACCTGAGCGGCGCCGAGATGGCCACCCACCTCGAGAGCATCGGCTTCATCGTCGACGCTTCGGACCCTGAGACCATGCAAGTCACGGTTCCGACGTGGCGCTGGGACACCGAGACCGAAGCCGACGTCGCCGAAGAAGTCGCCCGCATGTACGGCTACGACAACATTGCTCGCACCGTGCCCCGAGGTGAGCTCAATGGCGGCCTCTCGCCGTACCAGCAGGCTCGCCGCAACGTTCGCTCAGCGCTGGTTGGCGCAGGCTGTGACGAGATTCAGCCGATGCCGTTTCTCGCCCCCGGTGATCTCAGCAATGCCGGGCTCGCCGAAGACGGCATCTCGCTCGCGAACCCGCTGGTGCAAGAAGAGTCAATCCTGCGCACCTCGATGCTGCCCGGTCACCTCAAAGCGATTGCCTACAACCAGTCGCATCGCTCGGGGCCGGTTCGACTCTTCGAGACCGGCAACGTGTTCTTGCCCTCGGGCGACGACCAGCTGCTACCCGACGAGCGCGAGCACCTCGCGATCTCGATCAGCGATGCCGAAGCTCCGGCCGCGGTGCAGATGCTCGACGTGCTCGATACGACGTTGGCATTGCCAAACGTGCAGCTTCGACCGTCGACCCCGCCCGGCATGCACCCGACCCGCAGCGCCGACGTCGTGATCGCTGGCCAGGTGCGCGGCCACGTGGGCGAAGTCGACCCGGCGGTCCTTGAGGCCTTCGGCGTGACGGGTCGAGTCGCCTGGCTCGAACTCGACCTCGGCGAAATCCTCACTGGTCCTCACGGCAACCGCAAATACACGCGCGTCAGCAAGTACCCGTCGAGCGATGTCGACCTCGCCTTCGAGGTGCCCGACAGCATTGCGGCGGCAACGATTCTTGGCGCACTGCGCAAGGGCGGTGGCAAACAGCTCGCCGCCATCGAACTCTTCGACACCTACCGCGGCACCGGTGTAGCCGACGACGCCCGCAGCCTGGCGTTTCGCCTGCGCTTCCAGTCGGTCGACCACACCATGACCGACGACGAAGTCGGCGCACTCCGCACCGCCTGCATCGCCGCCGCCACAAAGCAAAAAGGCGTCACCCTCCGGTCGTAGCGAGTGCGTAGCGGCGAATAGCGCCCGACTCGCCGCGCCTGTCACTCTGGGGCGATGCAGGTAATCAATCGAGTTTGCGTGGTCACTGGTGGCGGCAGTGGTATTGGCAAGGCGATGTGCGAGCGGTTCACGGCCGATGGCGCTCGTCGGGTCATCGTCGTTGATCGAGCTGGCGACAACGCTCGTGCTGTGGCCGACGCGATCGGCGGCCAAGCCGAAGTCGTCGATGTTGGCTCTGAGGCTGAGATCACCGAGATGCTTACCCGCATCGAAAATGACCACGGCCCGATCGACCTGCTGTGCAACAACGCAGGCATTGCTTCGGGCGCTGACCCGCTGACAACTCAGGTTGACGAATGGCAGCGTCAGTGGGACATCAACGTGATGAGCCACGTGTTCGCGATCAGAGCGGTGCTTCCGGCCATGTTGGCTCGGGGCGAGGGCCACATTCTGCACACCGCGTCGATGGCCGGCATTCTCACCACCCACGGCAATGCGCCCTATGCGACCAGCAAGCACGCGGTCGTTGGGCTGGCGAATGGATGGCGATCACCTATCACGACCGCGGCATTCGCACGTACCTGCTCGCTCCGTTGGGCGTTTCGACCCCGATGCTCGGCGATGTCTCTGAGAACGAATCGATGCGCAGCGCCCTTGGCCCGATCCGGACCCCTGAAGAGGTCGCCCAGCAGGTCACAGATGCATTTGCCGAAGAGCGGTTCCTGATCCTTACCGACCCGGTGGCTCAAGAGTGGATGGACTTCAAGTCGGCCGATCTACCGAAGTGGCTCGGCGGCATGCGCAAGCTGCAAGCCCGCATCGACGCCGAGTAGCCCTGGTCTCAGGTGGGTGTGCGCCAGGCGCGAAACGTCATTTCGCTGCGCTGCTCGAAACCAATGCTCTGGTAGAGCGCGTGGCCGCCGTCGTTTCCGGGCCGCACGTGCAGGATCGCGGCGGCACCGCGGCCGCGAATCTCGTGGGCCAGCATCGTCGTGAGCGCTGCGCCGAGTCCTTGGCGTCGGGCCGAGGGGTGCACGCAGACCGCCGAGATCTCTGACCAGTCGTCGGCACGCATGCGCTCACCGGCCATCGCGACGAGTTCGCCGTCTCGACGAATGCCGATGTAGTGGCCCAGGATCCAGGTGCGATCGAGGAACGGCCCGGGCTCGGTGAGCTTGACGAGCTCAACCATCTCGGGGGCGTCGGCCCCACCCAGGTCGACGACGTCTATGTCGGGTAGCGGCGCCGGGTCAACACACAGGTACTGCATGGTCGTCTCGCTAAAGAGCGGTTCCCAGTCGGCGGGAGCCTCGGGCGGCGCATCACCTCGACCAACTGTTGCCACTCGCCCCGGGCCGACCATCGTGGCCAGATCAGCCCACGATGCCGCGTCGCCAAAGCAGCGGATCGCGGCGAAGTACGCGACATCTGATTGGTAGCGCCGAGCGTTGTCGACGACGGCAGGCTCGCCGCAATCTGCCTGAGCGCCGGTCAGCGCGTACCAGGCAGGATTCGCGAGCTGAATATCAAGATCTGACACCCCTACAGTCTTACAGACGCGAAGAAGGGGCTCGCCACCCCCTCCGGTGGCGAGCCCCAGGCCCCGTGATCGATGTCTCTCTATCTGATCACATGATGAGCGTCGATTGCGGTCAGGCCGTTTCGGCCGTCACCAGATCTTGCTCATCGTCAATCCGGGTCGACACATCTGGTGCGCAGGGCTGCGGTGGCGGCGTCGACTTCGGCTGGGGGCGAACTGGCCGACGGCGGAACAGCCACAGGCCAATAGAGCCGAGCACCAGGGCTACGGCGAGGAACGGTGCGATCGCGACGGCCACCAGCGCAATCACGACGGCGATGGTCTTGAGCGCATTCCAGCTACCGCTGAGCGCTTCGCCGAACGTTGGGAAGCCGTCGCCGCCGATGACATCAAAGCGCAAGCGAGGAGCCGTCGCAGTTACTTCGGCATCGATCGGGTTGGCGTCGACATCGAGACCGAGCGCCGCGGCCGTCGTGCGGAGCTTGAACGGTTCTTCAACATCGAACTCGTGCACCACGGTTGCCGACTCACCCGGGGCGAGTTGCGCCGTCGAGCCGTCGACCACGACGAGGGTTGCGAGCGTTGCACCGAGGACGAGATCAGAGATGGCCAGATCAATCAGATCGGTGTCACCAACGTTGGTCAGTCGGTAGCAGACCGACACCGAGTCGCCGGTTTCAGCCGAGCTAACCGAGCGTGAGTCAAAGCAGCCAAAGCCAGCGTCGTGACCGGCATAGGCCATCGTGTCGAGCGAAAGCGCTGGACGATTCAGCAGTTCAGTGACCGTGACCGTGATGGTCGCAAGATCGACCTGGCCCTGCACTGTGCGCAGCTGACCTCGAAGCTGTTCAAGGGTGGTCTCTCGGTCGAGCAGTTGGTTCTCGAGCCGGGCCACAACTTCGATGCTTTCGGCATCGGCAAGCAATGTCCGTAGCCGCTCAACGCTGGCCTCCGACGTCGTGATGCGGCTCTGCAGATCGACGACGACCGCCGTCACATCATCGGCGCTGATCGATTGGGCCCGCACCGAACCAATGGCTCCAAGGCGTTCGATCGTGGCGTGGAACTGGTCGGGCATGACTTTGAAGACCAACACGCTTTGCGCCCCGGAACCGCCGTAAGTGTCTTGCGAGAACAAGAATCCGCCAGGCCCTCAACGGCGCGGACAGCATCTCGGCTCGCAGTAGTGACATCGGTCGAACCGAGGTCGAGGGTTGCGGTGTAGATGATGTCTCGACCCAGATCAGGCAGCTGTGCCGCAGGCGACTCGGGTTGTGCCGTGGACCCACCAGTGGTTTGAACGTTCACCACCGGGGCATCGCTCTCGGCCATGGCATCTCGGGCAACCTGCTCGGGTTCGGCTGCAGGTGCATCTACCTCTATCGCATAGTTGGCTGCTGATCCCGCTTCCTCGACGCTGTCGCTGACGCTCGTTGCTCGGTCCGAAGCACCGCCTGCGACGCCGCATGCCGTGGCGAGCACGACAAGGCAGAGCGCAATTGCGGCGAGCCGCCCGAAGGGTTTTGGGCAGTTGAGGGTGTGGAGTCGAGACATGGCGATGCTTTCAGTCGATCCGGGTTGTTGTTGTGCGTTCTGACGACGGGCGCGGGCCGATTGGTTCCCCGGCACCACAACTTCTCTAGGCCCCGTGACCCTCATCCCGCGAGAATTGCGCGGCACGACACAGATCTACCGCCCGGTCTGGTGAGCAAGCGAAATGGATCCCGGCTTCGGCGGGGATCCAATGCGTTAGGCCAGTAGGTCGCTTGGGTAGTCGGGGTACGAATCTTTGAACACGCCCGAGTGCAACAGCACGGTCGCCGCATGTCGGCCGGTGTGCTTCTCGGTCAGCGTGCTGCGGGTCCAGTACGACTCGACGCGGCGACTTTGTGAGAGCCCAACGATCTCGCGCTCGACCACATAGGTTTCGTCGACGAAGACGGGGCTTCCCTCGAGGCGCACTTCGAGGTCGAGGAAGAGCCCGAGCGATGGTTGGCGTATCGGCCACCGTTCGCCGACCTTGTTGGCCAGCACGCTGAGCATCTCCATCGGAACGATCGGCCGGCCCCACGGGTTGTCGGCCGAGTCGTACCACGGCGTGCGTTCGGTGATGCCACCGAGTTTCGTCGCGAGCGAGAACGGATACAGCGGCCCGTTTGCGGTCGCGAGGTCCATCGAGGTCTCAACGGGTGCTGCACTGACCATGCCCTCAGCCAGTTGATCGACGATGAAAAGGTCACCGGCGTCTCGTCGGTTGGCCAGACGCTCTTCGAGCGCAGTCGTGCCGTGCGGGGCAATCGATAGCGATCCGGTCAGCACGGTCTCGCCATCGTCTCGAAGTGCGGTGATCGACGCGGTCGAGTCACTCGTCGGTGTCGCCGACGCCTGAACCTGTTGACCTTCGACGACCATCGTCGAGAAGTGCGAGCTGATGCAACCGGTCTCGAACCATTGCTGGCCCCACATCGACATAGCGATCGGGTCGAACTGCGAGAAGTGGGTGGGCCCCTCGATGGGCGCGCCACTGAGCCCAAGCGAACCAGCTGTCGCCTCGTCGTGCACGCTGAGGTGATCGTCATACTTCTGATCGGCGAGCATCTGAACTGGACCCCGCATGGGACCGGTCAACGTGCCGTTCGCGGTGTCGATGGCGGTGGTGAACGTCATCTCACGACCGTAGCCGCGCCGCATTTCGGACAGTAGATGCCGATCGGGTACAACCAGGTCATGAATTCTGCAGAAGTCCGTTCGATGGTTATCGAGACCGCAGCAGCTGCCGCAGATCTGATCGCCGCCCCCGAGGTCGCACAGAAGTGGGATGACCCGAGCGCCCTCGACGGTATGACCATTGGCGCGCTCGCTGCCCACTTGATCAGGGCGACCGGCGCCACGCTGGCCTACCTCGACCGCACCGACCCCGCCGAGCGGCCTACTGACGAACTACTGACCAAGGCGACCTACTTCCACGCAGCTATTGACTCCCCGATTCACGAACGCATCCGCGAGGTGTCAGCAGATGAGGCTGCGGTCGGCCCTGACGACCTCACCGCCAAAGCTCGTGACGTGGCGGATCAGCTCGCAACCCGGCTGCCCGCCGAACCCGAGGGCCGGCTTGTTGGCGCACTCGGTGGTCGCATGCTGACCCTCGACGACTTCTGTCGAACCCGCATGATCGAGATCGGCATGCACATCGAAGACCTGGCCCACAGCATCGGCGTCGCCACGCCTGAACTGTCACCCGACGTCACTGCCGAGATCATCGACATCGTGGTCGACATCGCCCGGCACAAGCACGGCGATTGGGGTGTCATCCACGCGTTAGCTCGCGCCGAACGGTCTGCGGGCGACGTGTTTCCCGTTTTCTAACGCCGGTCAGTCGGTGGGCCACTCGCCGACATAGTCACGCACTCGTAGCTGCAAGTGACGGGCTCGGATCTCTTGGTAGTTGCCCAATGTTTGCCCCCGTTTGCGACTCGAGCGAAACCCCCGAGTTTGGGCCGCCATGTTCGCGGTGTCTTGGTCATAGACCCGACCCAGCGCACCGAGCCCCTCGGCCATGCTGTAGCTGTCCTCGACACCGAGTTCGATGACCGGCGGCGGAGGCGGTGCCGACCCATCGGCGGGTCGGGGGCGCATCATGAGCAGGTCGAAGTAACTGTGGTCGACCGAGTCAGGGTCGGGGCGGAACCGGTAGATCATAGGCAGCTGCAATCCGGGGAATAGGAATGCGTTTGGGAACAGGAAGTACTCGATTGAGTCAAGCGTCATCGACTCGCTGAGATGCGAGTAGTCGCCGCCATACTGCTCAGTCATCGATTCTTGGAACATTGCGGCATAGATGTCGCGAGCCCGCTCGCCCTCGGGCACATCTGTGGCCTCGGTGCCTCGCCTACTCGCCATGCGATCAAGCAGTTCAGCTTCGGTCCGCGGCGGGTTGCGCAGCGGGCTGTTCAGCGCTGTCGTGTGAATGAATCGTGAGACGTTGTCGCCGAATACGTCATAGGCGGTGGTGACCTCGTCGCCGATCTGGCCGGTCGAGTGGGTCTCACGCACGTGATAGGCCTCGAGGAACGCTTCGGCCGCGGCCTTCCAGTTGCATGGCAGGCGCTTGCGCAGATGAGATTCGATGTAGCGATCTTCGAGACCCCAGTCGGCCCAGTGCTCACCCAGGGCGCCGATGTAGTCGGCCAAAGGCTCGGCGTCAGGGTCGAAGTTCACGAACACGAACCCCTGCCACACATCGATCGACATCTCGGGTAGTTGATGCGACTCGTCGGTGACGTGCGGGAAATCCCAGCGGCCCGGAATCTCGACGATCGTGCCGTCGAGGTCCCAGGTCCAGCCGTGAAACGGGCAGCGCAGTTCGTTTGAGAATCCGCAAGCGTCGGGCGGTTTGAGTTGGGTGCCCCGATGCATGCACGCGTTGTAGAACGCCCGGAGCTCACCGTCGCGGCCTCGCACGATCAGCGCCGAATGTGGCCCCACGTCGTAGACGAAGTAGTCGCCGGTCTCGGGAATGTGATCGACGTGGCAGGCCCATTGCCAGACCTTTGACCACATGAGTTCGAACTCATCGCGTGCGTACTCGTCAGAGGTGTAGACGGCATAGGGAATGTCTTCATCGCCGAGGAACTCATAGGACTCTTCGAGCAGCGCATCGGGCGGTGGCGTAGGGTCAGCGCGAAGCTGGTCATAGAGCGTTGGGCCGATTTCTCGCGCCTCACCCGGTTTCAAGTTGGCAGCCTCAGCATCTGTCGACATGCACCCAGTGTCCCCGACAACGCGCCGTTCCCGCAATGTGAGGCCGAATGTGAGAGCGATTTGCGCCAGAGGCAACCGCCCTGCAAGACATAGGTATGACAGAGAATCGCCAGATGATGATCGCCTCGCTGCCTGACGGGCAGCTGGCGGCCAGCGACTTCGAGCTTGCGACCAGCCCGGCCCCCGAGCCCGCCGATGGCGAGATCCTCGTCAAGACCCTGGCACTCACGATCGGGGCCGGTCAGCGAGCGGGGCTCCAGGGAAGCGCCAGTTACGCAGGCGCGCCCACCGCGGGCCGAGTCATGGGCGGCACCGGCGTGGGCCGCGTTGTGCAATCGAACAGTGGCGACTTTGCCGCTGGTGATCTCGTTCGCGGGCCGACCGAATGGCAGGACTATGCGACAGCGCCCGCAGATCAGTGGCACAAGGTCGACGACACAGGCGACCCGGCCCTGCACCTTGGTGTCCTCGGCACCAATGGCCTGACCGCCTTCTTCGGTCTCACCGACATCGGCCGCCCTGGGCCTGGCGACACCGTCGTGGTCTCGGCGGCCGCAGGTTCGGTTGGTCACATCGTCGGCCAAGTCGCCAAGGTCAAGGGGGCCCGAGTCGTCGGCATCGCCGGCTCTGACCACAAGTGCCAGACGCTGGTCGATGAGCTCGGCTTCGACGCGGCGATCAATCGCAAGAGCGACGATTTTCGCGACCAGTTCAAGGCCGCCACCCCCGATCGCATCGACGTGTACTTCGACAACACCGGTGGTGCCATCTTGCAGAGCGCTCTGTTCCGCATGAACGCCCATGGCCGCATTGTGTGCTGTGGCGCCGTGAGTCAATACGACACATCGACACCAGGTCCCGGCCCCCGTGGCATCCCTGGCCTGTTGGTCAACAACCGGGTGCGCATGCAGGGCTTCTTGGTGTTCGATTACGCGGACCGTTACGACGAGGGACGCGCCGAGATGTCGAGCTGGATTGATAGCGGCCAGCTCGTGCCCCGCATCTCTGAGTTCAATGGCCTCGAATCGGCAGGCCAGGCGTTCGTCGAGTTGCTCGCTGGAAACACCGTCGGCACCACGATCGTGCGGATCGCTGACTAGCCGAGCCCTTAGCTTGGCCCGTAGCGCGCAAGGTCCGCTGGTCGGGGCGCGTGACCGGGCTGCCCATCGGTAGCGAACGCGACGAGGCCGCGCGACAGGCCCCAAGTGATCGCCAGGAATATGACCGACCCCCACATGGCCAGCTCGAGACCGCCCCACAGGTACAACAGCCCCGAGAGCAAGGTGCCAACCAAGCGGCCAAGCGCATTGGCTGAGTAGTAAAAGCCAACGTCGAGCGCGACGTTGACATCGTCGGTGAACGCCAGGACGAGAAACGAGTGCAACGACGAGTTCACAGCGAACACGATGCCGAACACGACGAGCCCAGCGATGACGACGATCGAAATGCTTTGGCCGATTGAGATGCCGGCCGCAATCGCTAGTGCTACCGCTACGAGCGCCCCGGCCCACGGCGCCGCCGATCGCTGCGGTTGAGCACCCACGAGGCGGGGCGCGACCGCCTGCACCACTCCGTAGCCGATAACCCACGCCGCAAGGAACCCGCCGGTCTGGGTAAACGACCAACCGAGCACCTCGTCAAGGAATACGGGCAGGGCGACGACGAACCAGATGTCACGGGAGCCAAACAAGAAGACCCGCGCCAGCGAGAGACGGTTGATTGCTGGTGAGGTAGCGAATAACGCACGCTGCTTCTGCGCGCCAGCTCGGCCCTCGGGCCTGTCACCTTCGAGGCCGCCCCGAAGCAGCGCCGGTGCAACAGCGAACGCAACAGTAACCAGCGCTGCCAAGCTCCACAGCGCGACGTCGAAACCCCACGCGCTCAGCAGTGCTGCGCCCACAAAGAACCCCACGCCCTTGAGCGCGTTCTTCGATCCCGTGAGCATCGCGACCAGACGAAACAGCATTCCCTCGCCAGCGCCGGCCACGAACTTTACGGCGCTCTTCGAACTCATCTTGGTCAGATCCTTGGCCACCCCCGACAACGCTTGCAGGCCCATTACGAATATGACCGATGCGACTTCGGACCACTGGTCGTTGTGCAAGGTGAGCGCACCAAGAGCGACCGCCTGCAGCGCCAACCCTGCCAGCAGCGTGCGGTGCAGGCCACCTCGGGCCCCGACCCACCCACCGAGCAGGTTCGTGATCACACCCATCAACTCGTAGGCCAAGAACAAGAAGGCAATCGCGACCGGCGAGTACCCAAGATCGTGAAAGTACAACAGCACGAGCATGCGCAGCGCACCGTCGGTCAGCGTGAACGCCCAGTACCCGAACGTCACCACCGCGTACTCACGCCGTCGCATATTTGGCCAGGCTACCGAACCTCAGATTGCGCAGAGACGGTCAGCAGAGCAGTCCGAGGCAGCGATAGCTACCGAAGCTGCGATTGCGAGCAATAGAGTCTGGCGATGACTACTAAGCCGTCGCTGCGGTTTGGGCGCCAGATGGTGGCCATTCCGGGTCCGTCAATCATTCCGGACCGAGTACTCGAGGCATTCTCTCGGCCGATGCCCGATCTCTACGCCGGGCCAATCGTTCCTGATGCCACCGAGGTGCGTGAGCAGCTGCCCGGTATTGCTCGCACCGAGGGTGAGTGCTTCATCGTGATCGGCAACGGTCACAGCGCATGGCAGATGGCGACCTCGAACACTCTGGCCAAGGGCGACAAGGTGCTTGTGCTCGAAGCCGGCCGATTCGCGACGGTCTGGGGCACCTACACAGCGGTCTCCGACATCGAGGTCGAAACGCTCGAAGGTGATGATCGCAGTGCCGTTGACCCGGCCGCAGTCGAGGCCCACCTCGCCGCCGACACGAATCACGAGATCAAGGCGATACTGGTCGCGCACGTCGACACCGCTAGCTCGGTACGCAATGACATTGCGGCAATCCGCCGAGCCATCGACGCTGCCGCGCACCCTGGCCTGTTCATGGTCGACTGCATCGCGTCGATGGGGTGCGAAGAGTTCTTGATGGACGAATGGGGCGTCGACATTGCCGTCGCCGGTTGTCAGAAGGGCCTGATGGTTCCGCCAGGTGTGGCGTTTTGCTGGGCTGGCGAAAAGGCCGCTGCAGCGCACGCCCGGGCAGACCAACGGGTTGGCTACTTCGACTGGGTGTCGCGGCGTGACATGAGCAATATGTACAGCTACTACGCAGGCACTCCCCCGATCGCGCACATCCGCGGCCTCAAAGAAGCGTTCTCGATCATCGAAGAAGAGGGCGGCATCGAAGCCGTCTGGCATCGCCACGCTGTCTTGGCCGACGCGGTCAAGGCCGCAGTCGCTGCATGGTCAGCGCCGGGCGGCATGGAGTTCAATATCACGAACGGGGCAAATCGCTCGAACTGTGTCACGACCGTGCTGACAGGTGACCTCGACCACGAGGCAATGCGAGCAATGGCCGACCACCAGGCCGGCCTCACCCTTGGCCTCGGCATCGCAGGCATCCCGGGCTTCCGGATCGCCCACATGGGCCACCTCAATCCCCCAATGCTGCTCGGCACCCTCGGCACAATCGAGGCGGTGCTGCATGCCAGCGGTTCGTCTCCGGCAGATTCGGGCGTCGCTGCAGCCGCCGCAGTCATCGGCGCCAACCTCTAGAGCTGGCGCCGCAGCGTTCTAGGCTCGCCGCCATGGAACTGAAGACGACGGCATACGAGATCCAAGGCCGCACCGCGGTGATCACGTTGAACCGCCCCGACCGCGGCAATGCCTGGACTGGTCGCCTCGACACCGAGTACCGGTGGCTATTGCAGCAGGCTGACACTGACCCCGACGTACGAGTCATCGTGATTACCGGTGCTGGCGAGCGCTTCTGCGTCGGCGGCGATAGCCGAGCGCTCGAAGGTCACGCCGAACGCGGCGACTATGACCGAGGACTCAGCGACGAACAAGCCAACCCGGGCTACGGCCTGCACGCTGACTTTGACCAGCCCCTGGCGTCGCACATGGGGCTGTCAAAGCCGACGATCGCCGCCGTGCACGGGGCGGCCGCCGGCATCGGCCTATCGCTGGTGTGCTTCTGCGATCTCCGATTCGCTGCCCCCGGCACCAAGTTCACCACGGCCCACGGCAAGATCGGCCTGCCACCCGAGTACGGGGCGTCATGGATGCTTCCTCGCATCGTGGGTACAACCCGAGCCATGGAACTGCTGTTGACGTCTCGCGTGTTTCTCGCAGAGGAAGCACTCGATATCGGGTTTCTCAACGGGGTGGTCGAGCGCGAGAACCTGCTCGACCACGCACTCGACTACGCCGAGAAGTTGGCCGCATCGGTCGCACCCAGCTCGCTGCAAGTCACCCGCCAGCAGGTCTACCTCGACCTGCACCGCGACATTGGCACCTCGGTCAGCGAATCGCTACGTCTGCTCGGCGAGATGATGGGCGCCGAGGACTACCGCCAAGGCGTCAAGGCCCTGGTCGAAAAACGCCCGCCCGACTACTAGGAGACAGCACGACAGTAATCGCAGCCGTTCAGGGGTAGTCCGGCACTTCCTTCGGAAATGCTGCATGAACTGAGTTCTTTTCGGTGCCGGCGAGCGTGCTTCACGCTGCGGGTTTGTCCGGATCCCAACGATCGGTTTTGGCTTGGTTCTCGGGGCCGCAGAGGGTTTTGGCGTTGTCGACGCTGGTTTGGCCGCCTTTGG
>Ga0114956_1000008_pt1 | contig 87012 bp, 82 predicted proteins | sample MaitaG_FD_87304 | JGI IMG/M metagenome (GOLD analysis project Ga0114956, IMG submission 87304) | Marine algal microbial communities from Maine, USA - Maine_Asex2 metaG | ecosystem: Host-associated > Algae > Red algae > Unclassified | place: Maine, USA | collected 2015-01-05 | reverse complement strand
CAAGATCACTACCGAGCTCGCCAACCAAAGCCATACCCAACCTTGACACAACCGTGCGACAATCTCGCCAGCCGGGTGATGGCCTAGTTTGGCCCCTATGGCTGCAACCGATGCTTCGACCACCGAAACCACTGACAACGAGGTGCACCTGCGCACCTGCCCGTTGTGCGAGGCGTGCTGTGGGCTCGAGATCACGACCAACGGTGATCAGGTCGTCCGTATCCGTGGCGATCAGAACGATCCGTTTAGCAAGGGCTTCATCTGCCCCAAGGGTTCGACACTCAAGCAGCTGCACGATGATCCTGACCGGCTCAGGTCACCGCGCATTCGCACCGACGATGGCTGGAAAGACGTCACCTGGGACCAAGCCTTCGCCGAAATCGAGCGACGCCTCACGCCGATCCTCGAAGAGCACGGTCGCGACCAGCTCGCCATGGTGCTTGGTAATCCGTCGACGCACAATCTCGGTGGCATGATCTATGGCCGTTCTGTGCTCGTCGCAGCTGGCACTCGCAAGATGTTCTCGGCCTCAACGGTCGATCAGATGCCCAAGCACGTCAGCGCGGGTCTCATGTGGGGCCGGCCCGGTCTGTTTCCGCTGCCCGACATCGATCGCACCGACTACATGCTGATCGTGGGCGGTAACCCGTGGGTATCTAACGGAAGCCTGATGACCGCCCCCGATCTGCCTGGCAGACTCACGGCCCTCGCCGAACGCGGCTCGGTCGTCGTCGTAGACCCGGCCCGCACTAAGACCGCGGAGAATGCCTCTGAGCACCTTGCGATCCGCCCCGGTACCGATGCGTGGTGGCTGCTCGCGCTGATCCACACGATCTTCGACGAAGATCTGGTCGAGCTCGGCCGGCTCGAACCACACATCAGCGGCGTTGACGAGGTCCGCGATCTCGTGACCGACTACACACCCGAAGCCGTTGCCGACCGCTGCGGCATCGATGCCGAGACGACCCGGCGCATCGCTCGTGAGTTCGCAGCAGCCGATGCCGCCTGCGCCTATGGGCGCATGGGTGCTCACACCGTCGAGTTCGGCACGCTGGCCAGCTGGGCCACCGATGTGCTCAACGTCGTCACTGGAAATTTCGACCGTCCAGGCGGCGTGATGTTTACCTGCGCGCCGACCCTTTCGCTTGCCCCGTCGACGCCAGGTGGGCGCGGCTTCAAGCTCGGCCGATGGAAGGGCCCCGCATCGGGATTCGGCGAGGTCATGGGCGAGCTTCCGGCTGCGACGTTGGCTCAAGAGATCACCGATCCGGCCGAGGGCATCAAGGCGATGTTCGTGCTGGCGTGCAACCCGGCCCGCTCATTCCCAAATAGTGAGCAGATCAGCGAGGCGCTCGACGACCTTGACCTGTTGGTCGTTGTCGATCCCTACGTGACCGCAACGAGCGCGAAGGCGCACGTGATCTTGCCGCCGACCTCGGCGCTTGAGCGCAGCCACTACGACCTGGTCTTTGAGACCAACATGGTGCGGTCGTTTGCCAAGTACTCACCGCCGGTCTTTGAGACCGATGGCCTCGCCGAAGAACAGATTCTCGCCCGACTCTCGTTGGTCATCGGCGGCGCTGGCGCCGACACCGATCCGATCGTGGTGCATGACCAGACCATCGGGTCGATGGTCGACGCCGAGATCGCCCGCAAGAGCTCGTCGATCTTTGGGCGCGACAAGGCCGAGATTCTCGCCGGTCTCGAACCGTGGACCTGGGCCGAGCAGGTCGTCGATTTCAAGCTGCGCACGGGTCGGTTCGGCGATGCGTTCGGGGCGAACCCCGACGGCATCACGTTGCGCAAGCTCATCGACGAGCACCCTCACGGTCGCGACTTCGGGCCGCTTGTCGAGCGCTTCCCCGATGTCATCAAGACCGTCTCTGGCACGCTTGAGTTGGCCCCCGAACCAATTGTCGCCGACATGGCAAGGCTGGCGAGCGCAACAACACCGAGCGACGACATGGTGCTGATTGGACGGCGCAACTTGCGCACCGTCAACTCATGGATGCACAACGTCAACGTGCTGATCAAGGGCCGCGAGCAATGCACCCTGCGAGTGCACCCCGACGACGCGACCCGCCTCGGTCTCGCGGCCGGAAGCAGCGCATCTGTGACCTCGCAGGTCGGCAAGGTCGTCGCTCCGGTCGAAGTCACCGATGCGGTCATGCCGGGTGTGGTGTCGCTTCCGCACGGGTGGGGCTACGACGACGAGTCGATCGAAATGCACACGGCCCGCACGCGCCCGGGCGTGAACTCGAACTCGCTCACTGACAACGGACCGCTCGACATGTTGTCGGGCAACGCGGTGCTTAACGGCATTCCTGTCGAGGTAGCGGCCAGCAACTGAGCTCTGTTCAGCGCGGTGTGGCGATCAGCATGCCGCCGTCGACAACAACGATCTGGCCGGTCGAGAGGTCGTTGATCAAAAAGCCCATGACCGCGTTGGCGACGTCTTCGGGGTCGCACACCGCCTGCAAGGGAACCGAACTCTCGACGTGACCCTGCACGGCGTCGTGGACATCGTCGCCTTGGCCTTCTTTCCACCAGCGACCGGTGATGAAGCCCGGTGCAACGGCATTGACGCGCACCTCGGGCGCCAACACTCGGGCCATCGTGACGGTCAGGTTGTTCAACGCTGCCTTGGAAGCGCAGTAGGGCAGTGACGACCCCACGCCGGCGACGCCTGAGACCGACGAGATCGATACCACGTGGCCGCCGCCGTCAGCTTTGAGGTGCGGCGCCGCAGCTCGCATCATTTGGAAGGGGCCCATCGTGTTCACCGAGTACAGGCGGTGCCAGTCGTCACTGGTGATGCCGTCGAGGTCGTCGTGGGGCACAAAGACGGTCGTGCCCGCCGAGTTGATAAGTACGTCAAGGCGTCCCAAGGCTTCGACGGCCTGCTCGACCATCGACCGACACGCAGCATCGTCGGCGACGTCGCCCTGCAACGCGATGCCTCGGGCTCCGAGCCTTTCGACGGCGGCAACCGATTCGGCAGCCGCATCGGCTGAGCGGCTGTAGTTGACCGCTACGTCACAGCCTTTCGAGGCCAATAACTCAGCGCACGCGCGGCCGACACCTGTACCGCCGCCAGTGATGAATGCAGCCTTGCCAGTCAGTTCCATTGCGAGCTCCTTGGGTCGCTCATGAAAGTACACGTCGGCGACCAGCGACACCCAAGGCAGTCCAAGAGTATTGTCGAGTACGTGGCGGACATCTTGCTCAGCATTTCTTACGTGTCGTTGATCGCGGCTGCATTTACGCGCACGCTTCGCATTCTGCGGATCTTGCTGGTCGTCGGTGCGGTGTTTTTCATCATCTATGGCGCCGTTCAGAACATTCCTTCGATGATTGTGTGGAACATTCTCATTGGGGGCGTTCACCTGGTTCGCCTCGTTCGTGACGAGGTGTCGCAAAAGTCAGTCACGCTGAGCCCCGAAGAGCAAGAGCTTCGCGACCGCATGTTCCCCGACCTTGGCGATTTCGACTTCAACGTGCTGTGGCAGATGGGCGAGACCCGCACGTACTCGCAGGCGACGCTGATAGAACGAGGCCAGCTTCCTGACACGGTGATGCTCGTGCTTGACGGCATGATCGAGGTTCGCCGAGAGGGCCAGGTGATGCGAGGGCTGCGAGTCGGGTCGCTCGTGGGCGAGATGAGCCTGGTATCAGGCACCGTTGCCAACGTCGATGTCGTGGCGACCAGCGCCGTGACCGTGCACGAGTGGCAGCATCGCCAGATCACATCGCTCGACCAGATCCATCCGCCTTCGGCCAAGGCATTTCGCGACCTGTTGACCCAGAACCTCGCGGCCAAAGCCAAGCTGCTCTAAGCGGCCGGCCTCGTCGTTCGATGACGCCATTGGGTCGCGGGCACGCTGAGCTGTCAGGCTTTGCGACATGTCACAACGTCGTCTTGGTGTCACCGTTCCCCTGAGCGGTCCGCTGCATTCCCAACGCTCTGCAATCGAGCGCCTTGAGCGCCTTGGCTACACCGATCTGTGGTCGGCCGAAGCGATGGGCCACGATGCGTTCACGCCATTGGTCTTGGCGTCGCAGTGGGCGCCCTCGATGCGACTCGGTACCGCGATCATTCCCGCCTACACCCGCGGGCCAGCGCTGCTGGCTTCCACCGTTGCCTCGATGGCCGACACGGCTCCGGGGCGATTCGTTCTTGGCGTCGGAAGTTCGTCGAGCGTGATCGTCGAACGTTGGAACGGCATCGCGTTCGACGAGCCATACAAGCGGGTACGCGACACCGTCGCGTTCCTTCGCGCGAGCCTCACCGGCGAAAAGGTCACCAACGACTACGACACGTTTAGCGTCAACGGTTTCCGTTTGGGCGTGCGCCTTGAGCAACAGCCCCCAATCATGATCGCGGCATTGCGAGAAGGCATGCTGCGGCTCGCCGGTCGAGCGGGCGATGGGGCGATTATCAACTGGCTGTCAGCCGACGACACGCGGGTGGTCACCGACATCGTGCATGACGCCTCGGGCGGCGAGCCACGAGAAATGATCGCCCGGCTGTTCGTCGTGCCGAGCGAAGATCGCGAAACCGTGCTCGAGAACGCACGATTTGCCATGGCCGCATACTTGAGCGTGCCCGTATACCGGGCGTTCCACGAGTGGATGGGGCGCACCGACGCGCTCGGAACATTCTGGGAGCGTTGGGGCGACGGCGACCGCAAGGGGGCCCTCGGAGAGATCCCAGAGTCGGTCGTTGATGAGCTCATCATCAGCGGTTCAGTCGACGAATGTCGCGCCCACATCGATCGCTACTTCGACGCTGGAATGACGACTGCATCGATCTCGATCATGCCCTTCGCAGGCGTCGATGTCGACGAGGCCCTCGACGGCCTTGCCCCGAATGCATGAATGTTCACCGAGTTCGTAGGGCTGTCGGGCCACCTGGTATCTGCTTGTCACATTCGTGCGTTATGGTGACGCCGTGACCGCAACCACAGAAAAGACCGTGATCGACCAGGCCCTTTGCGTCATCGACGACGAACTGGTTCACCTCGCAGCACGCGACATGGTGACCGCCTCTGACGTGACGAACCTGCTGCTTGATCTGCGTCTGTTGCTGGCACCGGCCCCCGAACCCGTCACGGCCTAAACCAGGTTCGATCTAGCTAAGCCCCGTCTAGCGAACCGACCTAGCGCAGTGGTGCGATGCGCTTAACGGCGCTTGCCAAGAGACGGCCAACAACCACGCCACCCACGATGTCAGACGCGTGGTGAATGCGCACGTGAACCCGGCTCATGGCGATGACTGCCGCGGCAGTTCCAAAGACGGGCCCGAGCCGAGATCGGTCGGCCAGCAGTGTCGCCGCCATGGTGGCCGAACTTGCGTGACCACTTGGGAAGCTCGTCGTCCGCGGAATGCGCAGTCGCAAGGGTCGAGCCACATCTTGGGTGGGTCGCGACCGGTTGAACAGCGACTTCACGAGGCCGTTGACCAGCCCTGATTCAGCCGCCAACGCGAGCACGAGTCGCAGCGCCGCCCGCTCTTTGCTGCGAAAGGCAGCTGCTCCGCCAGCGGCGAGCAGATGCCAAACCAGGCTGTGGTCGCCAAGTTCTGAAGCGGCATAGAACACCCGGTCGGCCAAAGGGTTGCCGCGTAACTGGTCGAACCAAGCATCGACCGTGTCGTCCCACGCGTCGATCGTCGCCCACAATCCAGCAAGCGAAGAAGGTGTTGGTGCGAGAGATGCATCCACCCGAGGATCCTACGGCGCTCTCGGGATCTGTTCGACCAAAACCACATGAGAGGTGGTTTTGGTCGAAAATTTGGTGCCTAGGCGAATGGTGAGCGCCTCGACCTCTGGCAGGTAGTGGGTCGTATAGACGACCGCGGCGCCTTCGGCGGCAAGTCCCCGCACGGCTTCGATGAGTTCGCCACGGGTGGCCACGTCGGCGCCCACGGTCGGTTCGTCGAGCAGTAGCAGCATCGGCCGATGCACCAGGGCACAGGCGGTGTGCAACCGGCGGGCCTCGCCGCCCGATAGCTGGGTTGCCTTGCGATCGAGCAGCTTGGTCAGGCTGAGGGTCTCGGCGGTTTCGTCGACGCGTCGGTCGCGCTCGGCCCGACGCAACCCGGCGAGCTCAGCGAAGAACAACAAGTTCTGGCGCACGGTTACTGACCGGTAGATCCCGGTCTCTTGCGGGGCGATGCCAACCAACGCTGCCGCAGCTTCAGGGCGCTTCCAAATGTCGATGCCGTCGACGGTGATTGAGCCGCTATCTGGCCGGCGAAGCCCTGCTATAGCCGACAGGAACGTCGTCTTGCCAGCGCCGTTGCGGCCGAGTAACGACACGACTGACCCGGCTGCGACATCGAGATCTGCACCCCGAAGAGCGTTGACATCGCCATAGCTTTTGGTTACTTGCCGAGCCTGCAGCACTGCACGAGGCTTCCACCCAACCGCTGGCAGCGCAATCGATTAACCCGACTCGGCTGAGCGCAGCTGCTTGGCGAGTCGTGACAACGAGAGGCGAAAGCCGACGATGCCAATGCGGGCCAATACGGGGGCGAACAGCTGAGGTGCATAGCGAACCACCACATCTTCGGTCCACTCGATCTGAGTGCCGCCGTCGTGGGGGCTCACCGCAAAGGCGGCCCATCCAGTCAGCACTGGCCCCAGTTTCGTGACCTTGCAAGATCCTGACTTCGCCGCGTCGTCGAAGTCGAGTTCATCAACACGCATGCGATCTTCAAGTGAGACCCGCTGGCCAAGCTTCGAGGCCGGCGCCGGGCCAGTCCACGCAGTGAACTCGTCACCGACCTGCGGTACGCCAGCCGATGTAGTCGTGTCGACATGGGTCGAGACGACCCAGGCTTCGTGGCCCTTCCAGTCGATGAGTTCGCGCCACACGACCTCGGGCGGCGCCGCAATGTCGTGAGTGAGCTCGAATCGAACGTTTGCCATTGCCGTGAATGTAGGGCGCAGATTGTCGCCGTGGCGCACCAAACGAGCGATGTCGAATGCGAAACTAGAGACATGCATACATCGGCAGCCCGGGGCTATCAGCAACGCAGCGAGACCTACGTGACAGCTCGACCCGGCTATCACCCTGCGGTTCTTGACGCCATCGTCGCAGCGTTCGGGCCGGGGCGTTGTCTCGATCTGGGCGCCGGCACCGGCATCGCGACGCAAGCGTTGGTAGAGCGAGGCGTCGATGTCGTGGCGGTTGAACCACTCGAAGCCATGCGTGCTCGGCTCCACGAAGCGTTGCCAGATGTCGAAGCCCTCAAAGGGCGGGGCGAAGCGATCCCGCTGGTCACCGGGTCAGTGGCGAGCGTGCTCTGCGCTCAGACCTTTCATTGGTTCGACCATGCACCAACGCTTGACGAGATCGTCCGCATTGCACGACCGCGAGCAATGATGGCGACGCTGTGGAACGTGCGAGACGAACAGGTCTCGTGGATGGCCGCATACACCCAGGTCGTCGACCGATACGCCGGCGATACCCCGCGCTATCGCACGATGCGTTGGCGTGAAGCCATTGAACGAGACGCTCGCTTCAACCTCGTCGACGAGCTGCGCATGCCTAATCCGCAGGCGTCGAATCCCGACCACGTCGTCGCCCGAGCTCTATCGACGAGCTTCATCGCTGGTCTGAACGAGGCCGAGCAACGCAGTGTCGAGTCTGAGATCCGAGCCATCGTCGGCCCGCTCGGCGATGAGTTCGACTTCCTCTACGAGACCGAAGCCCAGATCTGGAGCGTCGAAGGCTAGGCCGGTCGCTAGCTGACCTGCGCGAGCAACAGCCAGGCGCCAAGCACCGCCATTGACACACCGCCAGCCCGCGAAAGTCGGCGTCGGGTGGTTGCGGTGATTGATGAGCCGACTGTGGCGGCACCAAGCCCGAGCAGCGGGTGCCAGAGCAACGATGCAACGACCACGCCGAGCGCGAAGAGCGCGATGTGCGAGCTGTTGGCGGCGAAGGGCATTGCGGCGAGCATGGCAATCCAGGAGCCGAGCACGGTCGGGGTGAATGCGGTGAGCGCGAAGAGCGCTCGACCGGGCCGTTGGATGCGAGCGACTGCGGCATCTGCGACGCCGGGCCGAAGAGCCAGCATCAGCCCGAGACCGAGTAGCAGTGCGGCCGAGGCCAACTGCAAGCCAGAGAACAAGCCCACTGGCAGTGCGGCGCCAGCCCCAAGAATCGAGACTGCGGCGATTGCGACCACGAGGTCGCCGGTCGCGATGCCGAGTGCGCCCCTGATGGCGGCTCGATGACCTGAGGTGCCGGCAACGTGAACAAGTGTGACGGTCACGGGGCCCGGGGGAAGCAGCGAGAGCAGCCCGACGCCAACACCAAGCAGTAGGAAGTACATGCGGCCACTGTGCGTCGTCTGGCACCGCAGGTGGGCCCGATATTGCCGCCGATTCGGTGCTCTTGCAGGATAGTTTGCGGTCATGGACGCCGTTGACCGCAAAATTGTCTCTATTCTGCAACGTGACAGCAGGATTACTGCGACCGAACTGGCAAAGCTCTTGCCGCTCAGCGTTTCGGCGACGAGCGAACGGCTTCGGCGACTACAGACCACTGGTCTCATCAGTGGGTTCACGATCACCGTCGACCCGATCGCCGCTGGCCGCCCGATCGAAGCACTCATTGATGTTCGCTTGGGCGTTGGCGAATACTCAAGCGTTCTCGATGAACGACTTGTTGATCTTGCAGGAGTCATTGACGCCGTGCACCTGACCGGTCGATTCGACACCCAGCTGCGAGTTGCGGTGGCCAATGTTGGCGAGCTTGATGAGCTGCTCGAAACCCTCAAGGAAGAATGGCGAGCTGAGGAGACGAACACGCGACTGGTCCTGCGAACCATCAGCGGGTTCCCTCGACCGGTGCAGATTGCTGTGGATTGAAAGCCACGGTCTGACCACTCGCTGCGGCTTGGCTTCGCGTACCCTGAGCGGCGCATGAGTTCGTCGGTCATCGTCATTGGCGCGGGCCCCGCTGGTGCTGCCGCCGCTATCGAGCTTCGCCGCCACGGCCACAACGTCACGATGCTCGACAAGGCAACGTTTCCACGAGACAAGTGTTGCGGCGACGGGCTAACGGCCTCCGCGTTGCGCCACCTCGAAGATCTGGGCCTGCAACCGTCGTCGATTCCCTCATGGAAGCCGGTGCGAGATGTCTGGCTGCATCGGCCGTCGGGTGCCCAGATGGCATTTCCGCTGCCCCGGGGCCAGGGTCAGTTTGGCGCAACCGCTCGACGCGAAGAGCTCGATGCGGCGTTGGTCAATCTGGCCCGTTCGCGCGGAGCAACGGTGCACGAAGGCGTCGCGATGTCGGGCATCGATCTGATCGAAGACCACGTTGTCGTGCACACCGACAGCTCGGCAGACGGCGCCGGTGTGATCGAGGCCGACTGGTGCATCGCGGCCGACGGAATGTGGTCACCGACGCGCAAAGCGTTGGGTCTCGGCGATGGGCCGTACCTCGGCGAGTGGCACGCGTTCCGCCAGTACTACGAAAACGTCTCTGAGCGTGCTGCTCAAGATCTCTTTGTGTGGTTCGAGCCCGACCTGCTGCCTGGCTACGCCTGGAGCTTTCCGCTGCCCGACGGTTGCGCCAACATCGGGTTCGGTGTGCTTCGTGGCAAGCATCGCACCCGAGACATGGCCGAGATATGGCGCGGGCTGCTCGACCGGCCCCACATTCGGGCCGTGATTGGGCCCGATGCCGTTGCCGAAGCCCCGCACCGCGCGTGGCCCATCCCGGCCCGGGTCGGACAGGTGGCACTGAGCGCGCACCGGGTGCTCTTCGTGGGCGACGCAGCCGCAGCGTGTGATCCTATGACGGGCGAGGGCATCGGCCAGGCGCTGCAGACCGGCCAGAGCGCAGCGGCCGCAATTGTGAACGGCACCACCACGGTCGCGGCGGTAACGGCCGCCTACGAACACGACATTGAGACGCATCTCGCGGTCGACATGCGATTCGCCGCCATGCTCGGTGGCGTATTGCGCACCGAGCGGGGCGCCGAGTGGTCGCTCGCAACGGCCGGTATGACAGGGTGGACAAGCCGGAACTTCGCCCGATGGCTGTTTGAGGACTACCCCAGAGCCGTGCTGGGAACGCCACGTCGATGGCGCAGAGATCTCTTCACCGAAAGCGGAGCTTTCGGGTGAATCCGAGCCTGTGGATTACTCGCAAGATATCCACATGAAATCCCTGTGGTAATCCACAGGGTGTTGTCTTTAAGGTCTCTCTCCACGGGTGCATCGCAGCGATACGCAACCCGGCCTGTGGCAAGTTCTGAGACCGTGGTGGGTCGAGAGCGAAACCTTCAGGCAGAGGACCGGATTCTCTGCCTGTGACCTGGGGAGCCAGCTGCGATGCGCCCGCCTTGCACATTCCCACTACGCCCGGGCCAGCGCGTACGTTCCACTCAGACCCGGCAGACTGAACCCACCAGCTATGGCACTCGCATCTGACCGCACCCGCATTGGTTTGCGCCGATGGTTCACCATCGAAGGCGTCCATCCCGATGACGAACTCGAGTGGGAACGTCGCGCAGTACGAATTGTCAACGCGGTCGACGGTTCAGTTGTGTTCGAACAGAACGACGTCGAGTTTCCGGCCAATTGGTCTGAGACTGCTGCCAAGATCGTCACTCAGAAGTACTTTCGAGGTCAACTAGGGACCGATCAGCGAGAGTGGTCGCTGCGCCAGGTCATCGACCGCGTGGTCACCACGATTGGCGACTGGGGCGAAGCCGACGGCTACTTCGCTGACGCCGACGAGGCCATCACCTTTCGAAGCGAGCTGACCTGGCTACTGCTCAATCAGCGGGCGGCGTTCAATTCGCCGGTGTGGTTCAACATTGGCGTTCCCGACGTTGCCCAACAGTCATCGGCCTGTTTCATCTTGTCGGTCGACGACAGCATGGATTCGATCCTCAACTGGTACGTCGAAGAAGGCCGCATCTTCAAGGGCGGTTCGGGTTCGGGCGCCAACCTCAGCCGAATCCGATCAAAGCGCGAGTCGATGTCTGGCGGGGGAGCGCCGAGTGGTCCAGTCAGCTTCATGCGCGGTGCCGATGCCTCGGCCGGCACCATCAAGAGCGGCGGCAAGACCCGTCGCGCAGCAAAGATGGTTGTGCTCGACGCTGATCACCCTGACGTCGAAGAGTTCATCTGGTGCAAGGCCCGCGAAGAAGACAAGGCGCGAGCCCTCGCCGCTGCTGGCTTCGACATGTCGCTTGACGGCGCCGACATTCACTCGCTGCAGTACCAGAACGCCAATAACTCGGTGCGTCTAACCGATGAGTTCATGCGGGCCGCCAGCGACGGTCACGATTGGGACCTGATCGCCCGTACCGATGGCTCGGTCATTGAGTCCGTGCCCGCCCGTGAAGTGCTTCAGGCAATAGCCGAAGCGGCCTGGCAATGCGCCGACCCCGGTGTGCAGTTCTCGTCGACCATCAATCGCTGGCACACCGCGCCAACGGCGGGCCCCATCAACGCGAGCAACCCGTGCAGCGAGTACCTGCACCTCGACAACAGCGCCTGCAACTTGGCCAGCATCAACCTGCTGAGCTTCCTTGGCGACGATGACATGTTTGATGTCGATGGCTTTCGGTCGGCGTGCCAAGTTCTCATAACTGCTCAAGAAATTCTTGTTGGTCACTCGACGTATCCAACTGAGGCAATCGCCGCCACGACCCGTCGCTATCGCCAGCTTGGCCTCGGCTACACCAACCTGGGCGCATTCCTAATGGCCACCGGAAAGGCCTACGACAGTGTCGAGGGTCGCTCGGTTGCCGCCGGCATCACTGCACTGATGACCGGCGAGGCCTATCGCACTTCTGCGCGCATCTCGTCGAGGCTCGGGCCCTACGCCGGGTTCGCCGACGACCGGGCCGCGATGCTCGGTGTGCTCGACATGCACCGCGAGGCTGCTGGCGAGATCGATCGGTCGGCTCTCGACGTCGAGCTGTGTGAGGCAATCGATGAGGTCTGGGCCGATGCTTGCGAGCTGGCCGCAGTGTCTGGCGTGCGCAACGCCCAGGCGACGGTGCTCGCGCCAACGGGAACGATCAGCTTCATGATGGATTGCGATACCACGGGTATCGAGCCCGACTTCGCCCTGGTCAAGCACAAGCAACTTGTCGGCGGCGGGTCCTTGTCGATCGTGAACCAGACAGTACCCCGGGCCCTGCGACACCTCGGCTATGCGCCGTCTCGGGTCAACGAGATCGTTGAGCACGTCGAGGCGACGGGTTCGATCGCTGAAGCCCCGGGTCTCCAGGATCAACACGCCGACGTCTTTGCCTGCTCGGTCGGCGCCGGTTCGATCGCAGCCGCGGGCCACGTGGCGATGATGGCAGCAGTGCAGCCGTTTCTGTCAGGTGGCATCTCAAAGACGGTGAACCTGCCTGAATCTGCAACGCCGACCGACATCGAAGAGCTGCTGATCGATGCGTGGAAGACCGGCGTCAAGGCGGTCGCGGTGTATCGCGACAATTGCAAGGTGGCCCAACCACTCTCCACTGGTGAAGACTCGAAGTATACGGCGCCGGCTGACGAGCCAGCGGCCCCGAGTGTTCCGGTGCGGGAGCGGCTACCCCGAACTCGAAGGTCGCGTACCTTCGAGTTCCGGGTAGCTGACTGTAAAGGCTTTGTCACCGTTGGCGAGTACGACGATGGCCGCCCCGGTGAGATCTTCGTGCGGGTATCGAAGCAGGGATCAACCCTGGCCGGAATCATGGATGCGTTCGCCATTTCGCTCAGTCATGGTCTGCAATACGGCGTGCCGCTGAGTGCATTCATTCGGGCGTTCGTCGGCATGCGCTTCGAACCTGCGGGTATGACTGACGATCCTGACATTCGAATTGCGAATAGCTTGATCGACTATTTGTTCCGCCGCCTCGCCGTTGACTACCTGACACCCGAGCAGCGAAGTGATCTAAATATCTTCACTGTTGGCGAACGCACCCAGCCCACGTTGCCCGGAGTGGTTGAGGCGACCACGTCGTCGACCCCGGGTCTCGATCTGATGCCAGAACCGTCGAGTCGTATCGAAACGACAGCTTCGCTTCCGCTCTCGAATGGGCCGCTCGACTATGTGAGCGATGCTGGCGCACCGATGTGTATGGAGTGCGGCACGCTCATGGTCCGCGCAGGCAGTTGCTTCGCATGTCAAAGTTGCGGAAGCACAAGCGGGTGTAGCTGATATCCGCCACGGTTGCGTCAAGGGTTCGCCATGTCCACGCCAGATAGCGAGACGGTCCATGGCAGGCAATCGGTTCAGGGTGCCCAAGGCTGGCTCTTCGGCAACCGAGAGAACTCGCCTGCGTGGCTAAACGGCGCGATTCGTCGCCTGCTGGGCGCCGTCGTTGCGCTTGTCGTTGCCTGGTGGCTCGTGGGCAAGCTCAGCAGTCTGTTGTTGCTGATTTTCATATCGATCTTCTTGTCGTTTGCGGTCGAGCCTGCGGTGAACGCGCTCGAACGCCGCGGCGTGCGACGCGGTGCTGGCACTGGACTGATTTTTGTCCTTGTGGTGGTTGCGGTCACGGTGTTTGGCATCGCCATGGGTCAAGCAATTGCCGAGCAGATCACCGATCTGATCAACGAGGCTCCAGAGCGGATCGTTTCGCTCGAAACATGGCTCCAAGACAACGTTGACGAAGAGATCGATCTGACCGAACTCCGACGGACTGTGAGCGAGTCGAGCGAGTTCAGCAGCCGAGCCACCGACTTGGCCGGGGGACTCGTTGGCTTCGGAAGTCAGATCGTGTTGGCGCTATTCGACCTCTTTACGATCGCGCTCTTTACGTTTTACCTCGTAGCCGAGGGCCCGAAGTTTCGCACGACGCTGTGCTCGCTCTTGCCGCCCGAGCAGCAGAAGCGGGTACTTGCAATCTGGAGCATTGGCATTGAGAAAACGGGTGGCTACATCGTCTCTCGTCTGGTGCTGGTCGTCGTTGCGTTCGCTGTTCATTGGGTAGCGTTCGAAGTCATTGGGGTGCGGTTTAGTCTGGTATTGGCAATGTGGGTTGGCCTCGTCAGCCAGTTCGTTCCGGTGATCGGCGTCTACGTCGCCGCAGTGTTTCCGGTTGTGATTGCCTTAGCCGATGAGCCAACCGATGCGATATGGGTCATCGTCTTCATGGTGGTGTGGCAACAGTTCGAGAATTACCTCATTGCGCCTCGGGTCACCGCTCGCACCATGGAAGTCCACCCTGCGGTCGCGTTCGGGTCGGTGATCGCGGGCACAGCGATTCTCGGGCCCGTTGGCGCGTTGTTGGCGCTGCCGGTATCGGCGACTCTGCAGGGGTTTGTATCGAGCTACGCATCGCGCTATCGCGTCGAAGTTGATGTGAACACCGCAGCAATGGGTGACGACGAGCACGACGCACCTGCCACCGCCGATGCAGTTGTGGCGGTTGACGCGGTTATCGAGATCGAAGCGGTAGTAGCGATTGACACTGTCGATGACTCCGCTGAGATTATCGATGGCTCAGCGTCAGAGAGCACGCCTGACACCGCGCCGTGAGAACACGGCTTCGAGACCAGGTAGTTGGTCATCTCAAGGCGATCTATCACGATCTGGGAATCGGCGAACATAGAGCGATCGCAGCTCGCATCCTCGATGAGATGGGACTCGACGGCGCCGCTGCTGTTCCCGAACCGACCGGGCTACCTGATCAATACGAGGTCATGCTCATCACCTACGGCGACACATTCGTAGGCGGTCTAGCTGACAGCGGCTTCAGCGCCCTGTCTGCGGTGCTACGACGTTACTTCGACGACGTATTCTCGACTGTCCACATACTGCCGTTCTTCGAATCGAGCAGCGACGGCGGATTCTCAGTGGTCGATTATCGAACGATTGCAGCTCGTAACGGTGAATGGAGCGAAGTGGCAGCGCTCGTCGAAGACCGCAAGCTGATGGTCGATCTTGTGTGCAATCACGGTTCGGTGCGTAGCGAGTGGTTTCAACAGTTCGAGCGAGGTGAGTTGCCAGGGCGGGACTGGTACAAGACTGCCCACCGCGACGACGATTTGTCGGCCGTTGTGCGGCCCCGAACCCACCCTCTGCTCCTCGACGTGGCGACCGCTGATGGCGAGCGCCAGGTGTGGGCGACATTTAGTCACGACCAGGTCGATTTCGATTTCGCGAATCCTGACGTGCTAGTTGAATTCTGTTCGATCATTGCCTTTTATCTCAAAGCTGGGGCTTCTCGCATCAGGCTCGACGCCATTGCATACCTCTGGAAAGAAGTCGGTACCCGCTGTATCCATCTGCCGCAGACTCACGAGGTCGTCAAGTTGATGCGTTCACTATCGTCGGCAGCCGATCCTGACTCGCTACTCATTACCGAGACCAATGTTCCCCACGACGAGAACATCGCCTACTTCGGCGACGGCGACGAAGCGCACGTCGTCTACAACTTCACGCTCGCGCCGCTGCTTGTTTGGTCGGCGATTGCACAGCAGGCGGGTCCGTTGACGAGCTGGCTTGCTCAGCTCGAGGCTCCGCCGTCGGGGTGTACGTTCCTCAACTTCATTGCGAGCCATGACGGCCTTGGCCTGCGCCCAATCGAAGATCTCGTTGACGATGCGCAGCTCGAACTTTTGTTGACTGCGGCTCGCGATGTTGGGGGTGACTGGTCTGCCTACGCCGCCGCCGACGGGCTGCGCCCCTACGAACTCAATGTCAGCCTTGCTGATCTTTTGGCTGGTGTCGATGGTTCGCAGGTCGATCGGTTTCTTGTGGCCCACGCAGCGATGCTCGCCGTGCAAGGCGTACCAGCGATCTATGTGCACTCCATCTTGGCGTCGGCCGGTGACCACCGTGCCGTCCTGGCATCAGGCCACCTACGCGACATCAACCGATCTCAGATACCGGTCGACGAAGTCGATGCTCGGCTCGCCGCAGGATGGCGAAGCGATCTGACGTTTGCGCTGTGCGACATGATTCGGGTTCGGCGCAACCAACCGGCCTTTGCCCCTGAGGCCGAACAGGTGGTGCACGACCTTCACCCCGACGTGGTGGCGGTCGAGCGTCGTTGTGATGAGCAGGCCATCTTGGCGTTGCACAACTTCAGTGAACGCGCCTGTGAGGTCACCGTGCCCGAGTGGGCGTTGGGCCACGATCTTCTTACGGGTTCGCCGCGCTCTGATGCACGAACACCAGTTGCCCTTGGTCCGTGGCAGGTCTGCTGGTTGGGCCAAGCGCACGCGTGAGGCCGATTCGCTGATGCGTTACGCGAGCCCGAACAGTTCATAGACCGATGTCGGTGGCTCAGGATCATCGGCGGCCAGTGCGGCAGCTCGATCGACGTTCACGCGGTGGTAGCGCTGGCCCTGCCATGTTGACCACGGACCGTTTTGGAGCTTCGCAGGGTCGCCTTGGGCATCGACACATGCTCGCAGATAGCGCTGCAACGTCTCGACCTCTTCGCGACCCCCAATGGGTCCGTGTCCCGGCACGAAGATCTCACCCCATTGCAGCAGAGTGTCGAGCGCATCGGCCCACCCTGCCGGGTCACCTAAGCCAGCCATGGGGACAACGCCGAACGAGCACATTGCTCCGGCAAACACCACCTGGGCTTCGGGCACTTGCACGATGAGGTTCTCATCGAGCTCACCGTGCATCGGCGCCGCTACGACAGTGGGTGATAGCCAGGCCGCTTCGTCGACAGTGTGCGTCACGGTGCGACATCCCGATTCTGCAATCGCCAGCAGTTCGTCTCGGTCGTCGGGATACAGGGCGATGCAGCTGTCGAGATTTGCGGGCTGATCCATGTGCGCGCTCACCTGGGCGGTGCCGTAGACCGCAGCGAGGGTGAACGCTGATGAACCGCCTACGAACGGGATGTGCGAACTGGTCAGCGCCAAACGCCGAATCGGGAGCCCGAAAGTGTCAACTGCAGCACACAGTTGGGCGCCAAGCGCAGGAGTCAGCTGCGCATCGATGACGGTAAGACCGTCTTCGTCCTGCACAATGCCGCTGTTTGATGCACCTGGTCGGCATTCGTCGTGCATGAATGCCCACACGCCGCCGAGATCGATGAGTTGACTCACGTGCGCAATCGTAGTGTCAGAGCTGCAAATGGTCGCAGCGTTGTCGCAAGTGCGGGCCCAATCTGTCGGTTCCGCGCAGAATCGAATGTGTCAGTTCGGTGACGACGTCACGGCAAATCTTGCGAAGATCCGCGCCATGTCGCGAGTGTTGTGCTGCCATACTCACCCAGGAGCACATGCAGCACGCGCGAGCCGTGATCTTTTACCTCCACGTTCGGTGGTAGGCGAGATACTTTTTCTCGGGCACATTGGCGCCAAGCGCGCCCTGACACTAGGCAGGCAGAGAATGATGAAACGACGGTCCATACTGCGAGGGTGGTCGCTACTTTTGATAGTGGCCATGATTGCGGCTGCATGTGGTGGGTCTGAGTCGACCGCAGACCCGGTTGCGGCTGCGGGACCCGTTCAGGACGCCGCCGCTGAAATCCCGACCACGGCACCCGTCCAACTCGAGGACACTGCTGAGACCGAAACGGCCGATGACTCGGGCTTGACCGCAGACAACATCGCAGCGGCGCAAGAACGTGAAGAAGACGCAAGTCCCTGGGAGAACACCGTTCTGATCGCCAAAGACGACGTGCAGATTGTGCCGACGTTCACCAGTCCCAATGGCGAACCGTCGACGATCTACGATGTCAACACCTTCGATGGCATCGAGCAGGAATACCCTTTGTTCGCTCAAACGCACTTTGGGAATCGACTGAGCCTTCTTGTCGAAGAGTACGACGAGACCGAAAATTGGGCCAAGGTGTTTGTGCCGGTGCGGCCTAATGGAACGACCACCTGGGTCCAGACAGCGTTCTTTACCGAAGAGAAACACGACTACCACATCACGATCTCGCTGTCCGACAACAAGGTCAACGTCTACAAGGGCGATGAGCTGCTCGTCGAACAGATCTCGGTGCTCGGCCGCGAAAGCCGGCCGACGCCCGTCGTGCGGTCCTACATCGATGAAAAGATCAGCGGCCCCTCGATCGGGCCCGCATACGGATCTTGGATTCTTAGCATCGCGGCCTTTAGCGAGTCGATGGGCACATTCGGCGGCGGCGGCATGCCAAAGCTTGCGCTGCATGGCACCAACCAGCCTGACCTCATGGGCCAGTACGTGTCCTCGGGCTGCATTCGTATCCCCAACGACGTGATCGACTTCATTGCCGAGACGGTTCCTGTTGGCACCGTCGTCGACATCATTCCCTAATCTGGCTCGGTCCTCGGACCGCGACAGCTAACCACTGATGCACGCAACCATCGCAACGATCGCACCCTTGGCTCAGTGGACTGCGTCGATTCCGAGCCCATCATTCAACACCATCGATATCTGGCCTCGGCCATTGACGCTGTACGGGTTGATGATGGGGCTCTCCATCATCGCTGCGACCATGTTTGCAAGGCCGCGTCTGGCGAAACGTCGTATCCATCCCGACACTGCCGTCGAGATGCTGATGTGGTGTGTGCCAGCCGGCATCGTTGGGGCTCGCCTCTATCACGTCATCACTGACCGCAAATCAATCGGTGAGTGGATTGAAGTCTGGAATGGCGGGCTGGGGGTTCCCGGCGCGATCGCTGCTGGCGCCGTTGGCGTGCTGCTCTTCATCCGAAATCGCAACCTTCCCAAAGCGCGAGTGCTCGATGCGATAGTTCCTGCAGTTCCACTGGCGCAGGCGATCGCTCGCTGGGGCAACTGGTGGAACCAAGAGCTTTATGGCCGACCCACAGAACTGCCGTGGGGCCTCGAGATCGACAACCCGCTGCCGGGATACACCGAGTTCGAGACCTTCCACCCGACGTTCCTTTATGAGTCGCTGTGGAACTTGGCCCTTGTCGGCCTGTTGCTCTGGATCGACCGCAAGAGACTGCTGTGGCCCGGCAAACTGGTGTGGGTCTACACCGGCGGCTATGCGATTGGACGTCTCTGGATCGAGGCCGTTCGAATCGACCCGGCCTCAAAGATTTTGGGTCTTCGTGTGAACCTCTGGGTGATGGGCATCTTGTTGCTCGTGTCGATCTACATGCTGCGCAATGCGCGTCGAGCGCCGGCCGAGATAATTGCCGACGACCACACCGAAGATCAGGTCGACGAAGAGGAGTAAGACGGCTTCTCGCGGTCTCACCTCGTTACGCTGAGGGCTGTGTCGTTCGCAAACGAGGTGTCCTTCATCGAGGGCAATCCCTATGAGCATCGGGTAACCCGAACAATTGGGTTCGTCGACCTCGCTGGCTTTACTCGTTACACAGAAGACGAAGGCGACGAGGCCGCGGTGCGGGCGCTCATGTTCTTTCGTTCTGCGACCCGCGAGGTGTGTGCCCGCCGCGGTGTTCGGATCGCCAAGTGGCTGGGCGACGGCGCGATGATGATCGGTGTTGAAGCCGAAGATCTGGCCGAAACCATGACCGACCTGCGTCGAATCTTCGCCGACAGCGAATCGCCGCTGCCGTTGCGAGCCGGAGCAGCCACAGGAGCTGTCATCCTATTCGAGGGTGATGACTACATCGGGTCCGTTGTCAATCTCGCTGCCCGGCTTGCCGATCTCGCAGGGCCCGGGCAGCTCTTGGTGCCAAAGGAGTTCGTCTCCGCGTTGATGGTGAACACCGAAGCACTAGCCGTTGGCCTGATGAAAGTCGCTGGCTTCGAAGATCCAATCGAGGTCGTCGCGCTCGTTTCTTCGTGACGCGGGCAATCTCCAAGGCACAAGCAAGCGCACCGGCAGCGACCTACTGTTGGCCACGGTGACGGAACCAACAGAGTTCGAGCAACGGGTGTTGGCCCATGTCGAGGCGCTCGATCCAGGTGAGATCGTTACCTACGGCGAGGTTGCGGCCGAGGTCGGCAAGCCCGGCGCGGCGAGGGCGGTCGGATCCGCGCTGCGGCGCTATGGATCCTCAGTGCCGTGGTGGCGGGTTGTGGCGGCCAACGGCCGATTGGTTCCGGGCGGCGAGCAAAGACATCGCGCGCAGCTGCGCGCCGAAGGTGTTGAGGTTCGTCACGGCCGGGTTGTGATGCGGAACCTAGGCAGGTAGGGGTTCAAGAGTTTCCCCCGTGCAACCGGCTACCCTCCAGCGAACATGGACTCTCAGGTTTTGCAGCGATGACGGTTGATTTTGCAGGGCTGGGTCTGAGCGACCCCATCGTCGAGGCTCTCGCCGCCCAAGGGATCACCGAACCCTTTGAGATTCAGGCGATGTCGATCCCTGATGCGATCGCTGGTCGCGACATCTGCGGCAAGGCCAAGACGGGCTCAGGTAAGACCTTTGCCTTCGGGCTGCCGGTACTTCACCAGCTCGAAAAAGCCGAAAAGCGTCGACCGCGGGCCCTTGCATTGGTGCCAACGCGCGAACTGGCTGTGCAGGTACACGACGAGCTAGCAGTCGCTGCGAGTGCGGTGGACCGAACAATGGCCGCCATCTACGGCGGTGCCGATATCGAGAAGCAGATCAACAAGCTCAGCAAGGGTGTTGACTTCGTCGTCGCGACGCCGGGCCGTCTGATCGATCTCATCGAACGCAAAGAGGTCGCACTCGACGACGTGGCACATGTGATTGTCGATGAGGCCGACCGCATGGCAGACATGGGGTTCATGCCTCAGGTCGAGTGGGTACTGCGCCACATCACCGGCGAGCACCAGACCCTGTTGTTCTCTGCAACGCTTGATGGAGTCGTCGATCGACTGGTCTCGCGCTATCAGCATGATCCGGCTCGCTTCGAGGTCGAATCGAGCACGACGACAGTTGACTCAATGCAACATCGGTTCTTGCTTGTGCATGAAATGGACAGAGCCAAGGTCGTAGCCGAGATCGCACGCAATTCGAACCGCACACTGGTGTTCAGCCGCACCAAACACGGCGCCGACCGCCTCGCCCAATCGGTCGAAGACGAAGGCGTAGCTTCGGCCGCAATCCATGGTGATCTTCGCCAGAAGAGCCGAGAACGTGCGCTAAAGCAGTTCGGCGACGGTGAGCTCGAAGTGCTCGTCGCTACCGACGTTGCCGCCCGTGGCATCCATGTCGACGACGTCGACGTGGTCGTGCACTACCAGCCAGCATCTGATCACAAGTCCTACCTGCATCGCTCCGGTCGTACTGCACGCGCTGGCGCTAGTGGTGTGGCAATCACTCTGTCGCTCTGGAACGAGGAGCTCGAAGTGAAGCGTCTCCAGAAGCGTCTTGGACTCGAGCAGCCGATTGTCGAGATGTTCTCCAACGACGAACGGTTGGCAGACCTTGGTGGTTGGGATCCCCTCAGCGAAGACTGATTCAGCCGTGGCGCTGGCGCAGCTTGTGCAGTGTGCTCGGCGCGATTTCACGTCGGCATCACACGCGCTCGGGGCAGTCGCGATTGCCCTTGCTGGCCAACACCGTGACGAGTTGCATGCTGGCAACCTTCGCTTGTTCGATGCAGGCTCGCCCGCAGCGAGCCCCTCAGCAGCGAGAGCCATCAGCGAAGCGCTCGACGACCTGGCGTTCGATGCAAACGACGCCCCCCATTTGGTTGGCCGGTTGCACGAGTTGTTGCTCGGCGATGTCGACCGCAAGGTCGCTGGTGCGCACCTCACACCGGCGCGTATCGCCGCGGGGGTTGTTGCAACACTTGATGATCGCTGGTGTGGGTCCCCAGACGCCATCCTTGATCCTGCGGTAGGCGGCGGAGCGTTCTTGCTCGCTGCCGCCGATCGGCTGGTTGCCAAAGATATCGAGCCAGCCTCAGCCCTCGACCGTATGCGAGGGGTCGATATCAACCCCGATGCCGTCGCTGTTGCTGAGGTTGCCCTTGCACTGTGGGGGCTGACTCATGGTGTCGCACCGACACTGCTACCGGGGCTGCGCGTTGGCGATGGACTCCTCGATGATCTTCCCAAGTCCGCTGTGGTCATTGGCAACCCGCCGTTCCTGTCACAACTGCGCTCGGCGTCGAGCAACATCGGCGATCGGCGCGAACGACTGCGGGAACGTTGGGGTCAGTTGGTCGACGCCTATACCGACGAGGCGTGGTTATTTCTGGCAGCGGGCGCCAACGCTCTTACCAATGGCGGTCAACTCGCAATGATTCAGCCGCTGTCGGTGCTGGCGGCGCGACATGGTGCGGCGATTCGTGAACATGTTGATCAGCGCTGTGATCTGGCTGCTGTGTGGCTGTCGAATGGTCGGGTCTTTGACGCTGCGGTCGAGGTGTGCTCGGTCACGCTGTCGCATCGGCCGACGACTGACGCATCTCTCAAGGGCCCGCAGTCAGCCTTGCCGATGCAGCGACGGTCAGGGGTTGGCTTTGACCCGGTCGAACCGCTTGCCACCCGACCAAGACCTCAAGACTGGGGGCGCTCCGCGGCGGCCATCGCGGGAGTACCGCAGGTGCGCCTAAGCGGGGAACGCAACCTCGCCGACATCGCGAGTGCGACCGCAGGGTTCCGCGACCAGTTTTACGGCTTTGCACCCCATGTGCGCGAGGCGTCGGGTCATGGCACTGCGAATAGGTTGATCACCGTCGGCATGATCGACCCATTGCGATTGCGGTGGGGTACCGCGAGCTTCCGATTTGCCCAGCAACGTTGGCAGCGGCCAGTCATCGATCGCGACGGCCTCGAAGCAGCCGATCCAGCTCTGCACCAATGGGTAGAGCAACGCATGGTGCCCAAAGTGCTCGTCGCGACCCAGACGAGGGTGATCGAGGCGTGGGTCGACGAACTCGGCGATGCTGTGCCAGCGACTCCAGTAATTTCTCTCGAACCGGCAGACCCAGATCTTTGCTGGCACTTGGCTGCGTTGCTTAGCTCGCCGCCACTCTCCGCTCACGCAGCGGCCGAGGCGTTTGGCACGGCGATGGCGGTTCGAGCACTCAAGCTCACCGCTACGGCCCTGCTGAGCTTGCCGCTTCCTGCGGATCAGCGTGCTTGGGACCACGGCGCCACGTTGGCCCGAGCCGCGTCGCAGATCGGCTCGGTCGAGGGTCGCCGCAGCGCTTTGGTCGAACTCGGAGCCACGATGGCTGCGGCCTACAAGATTGACGATCCCGACCTTGAACGATGGTGGCGGGATCTGGTGCCGAGCCGGTAATCCGACTTATTCAGTCAGATATTGCCTCTACACTGCGGCCGATGAACGATGTGCCGTTCGGGCTTGAACCGCCCCGCTCGTGGACCCCAGCGATGCCGGTAACGGGCGCGTGGCTCGAGGGCGACCCGATCGGCGAGCGCAAGTTCCACGAACTGACCGCCGATCGGCCGTTCGTGCTCGAAGGCGGTGGCGTGCTTGAGCATGCTGTGGTGGCCTATGAAACCTGGGGCACGCTGAACGCCGCGGCTGACAATGCGGTACTCGTCTGCCATGCATTGACAGGCGACAGCCACGCTGCTGGACCTACCTGTCCGGCTCATCCCGACGGCGGTTGGTGGGATGGCTTCGTTGGTTCCGGCAAACCGGTCGACACCGATCGCTGGTTCGTCGTGTGCGTCAACGTGCTCGGAGGGTGTCAGGGCACAACGGGCCCATCATCGATCAATCCCGAGACCGGCGACCGCTGGGGTATGCGATTTCCAACGGTGACCGTGCGAGACACCGTGCGGGCTCAGGCTCATCTCGCGACCGCTCTTGGCATCGATAAATGGCACAGCGTCGTCGGCGGTTCGATGGGCGGCATGCATGTGCTTGAGTGGGCATTGATGTATCCCGAGCGAGTGCATTCGCTCGCCCCGATCGCCACCACGGTTGCGGCAACGCCGTGGCAGATCAGCTGGAGTGCCACCGGCCGGCTCGCGCTCACGCTCGACCCCAAATGGAACCACGGCGACTACTACGACGCCGATCCTGGCGAAGGTCCACATGCCGGTTTCGCGGTTGCGCGTGAGATTGCCCAGGTTACCTATCGCAGCGACGAGGCCTATCAGTCACGCTTTGAACGCCACCTCGTTGATCCATCAGACGTCTTTGGGCGTTGGGACCGTTTTCAGATCGAGTCGTATCTCGATCACCACGGCGAGAAGTTGGTTCGACGCTTCGACGCCAATAGCTACATCGTGTTGAACCGCACGATGGACCTGCACGATGTTTCCCGAGGTCGCGGCAGCATGCAACAAGCGTTTGCCGCGTTGTCAGCTCCGTTGCTCACGATCAGCATCAGCAGCGACACGCTGTACCACCCTCGACTGCAAAGCGAGCTCGCAGATCTCGCTCGTGACGCCGGTGTGTACGTTGAGTACCACTACGTTGAGTCTCCAGAAGGCCACGATGGATTCCTGCTCGAGGCCGCTGCCGTTGGCCCAGCACTCGCCAAGTTCCTTGATTCGGCCGACGAGCTGCACTGACGGCGAGCTCTTCGTTGGTGCCACCCGCCCGTGCCTGAGATCCTTGAAATCGAGATGTACCGGCGCGGAGCGGCCGAGATCGTAGGCCGAACGATCTCGGCAGTGCACGCTCCCGACGAGTGGTACCTCAAAGGAATCGACGCGCCAGCTGTGGGTGCGCTGCTCACGGGATCTGCAGTGACAGGCCTTGGCCGTGTCGGCAAGTTGATGCTGCTCAAAACGACAGCTGGAACGGTCGGGCTCCGGTTCGGGATGACAGGTCGTTTGGTGATCGATGACCGCGCGATCATCGAGGCGCTCGAGTACTCGTCGAAGCGGCTCGACGCATCGTGGGTTCGCTTCTCGCTTGACTTTGATGAGGGCGGGTCATTGCAAATGAACGACCCTCGTCGGCTAGGTGGTGTGTCGATCGACCCCGACCTCGACCAGCTTGGTAGCGATGTATGGCTCGCCGACGTTGATCGTCTGCTCGAGCTCTGCGCGGCGACAACTCGAGCGATCAAAGCGCTGCTACTGGACCAATCGCGCCTCGCCGGTCTTGGCAATCTGCTCGTTGACGAGTTGCTCTGGCGCACGGCACTATCGCCCCAGCGTGCCGCGAAGTCGTTAAGCAACGACGAGATCGAGCAGTTGGCCGAAGCGATGTCGACGATGCTTGAGGAGCTCTACCTGCGGGGAGGGTCGCACATGGGTGACCACGTGCCGCACCGGGTCGCCGGGGCGTTGTGTCCGCGCGACGCGGCGCCGATGACTCATGCGACCGTTGGCAATCGATCAACGTGGTCATGTTCGATGCATCAGCGTTGAGCGGGACGTTTGATCTAGAGTCGGGCTACAAGTACGGGCGAAAGGCGGCCAGGTTGCCGTCACGCTAGAACAACTGGCCTGCGAGACAATCGCAGGTAGAGGGCGAGAGATGGCAAACGATCAGAACCCGAGTGATAGTCCACCCCCACCGCCCGCACCGGGCGTGGCCGAGGATCTCGAGGCCTTTCCTCTCGCGGACCGGCCCGCCCCAGTTGATGCGCCGGCACCACCGCCGGCTCCGGCCGCGCCTCCAGCCCCGCCCGCGCCCCCTGTGGCCCCGCCGGCTGTTGCTCCACCTGCACCGCCGGCACCGCCAGCACCACCGGCCCCGCCTGCGCCCCCTGTGGCCTCGCCCGCTGTTGCTCCGCCGGCACCGCCGGCTGCTGCTCCACCTGCTCCTCCCGCACCTCCTCCGGCACCACCGGCGCCTCCTCCGGCCCCGCCCGCAGCTGCGCCACCTGCTCCACCCGCACCGCCGGCCCCGCCCGCTGCTGCTCCACCTGCACCCCCTGCCCCGCTTCCGGCACCACCGGGTGCTGCACCCCCTGCTCCACCCGCACCGCCTCCGGCCCCGCCCGCTGCTGCACCGCCGGGACCACCACCGGCTGCTGCGCCACCCGCACCGCCTCCGGCCCCGGCTGCTGCACCACCTGCTCCAGCCGCACCGCCGGGGCCACCACCGGCGCCCCCGGGACCACCACCGGCTGCTGCACCACCCGCACCGCTTCCGGCATCACCGGCTGCTGCACCACCTGCCCCACCCGCACCGCCGGGACCACCACCGGCGCCCCCGGGTCCGTCGCCGGCCCCAGGTACCCCGCCTGCTCCACCCGCTATGCCTGCAGCGGCTGCAGTTGCGGCCGGGGCTGGCCAGCCGCCCTTGGCTTCGGGCCCGCCGCAGGCTCCGCCGCCACCGGTCGATCCAGCACCGTCGAGTGCCGTTGAGTCGGGTCGCGCCCCGGACCCCCACGGGTTCGCGCCGCATGCAGCAGGTATCTCTTCGGCGACGCAAAAGCGGGCCAAGGCCGCAGTGGTCGCCGCATCTCTGTCCCTTGACGAGGGCGAGATGGTCACAGGTCTGGTGTGCGGTGAATATCTAGGCCATGACGGCGTGGCGGTCCTCACCACCAGCCGCATCGTTTTTGCGAACTCTCGAACCTTTGCTCCTGATGTCGACTCAGTCCCAATTTCGACCGTGCAAGAGGTCAAGGGATGGATCGAGTCCAACCGCGCAACCCTCGAAGTTACGACGGCAACTGGGGCGTTCGTCGTGGGCGGCATCAAGGAACTCGACGCTGCGCAAATGCTGGCCAGCGAGCTCCGAGGCCGCCTCTGAAACAATCGGGTGCGAGCCAACCGAATTACGCTACAGTAATCGGCCTTGCGGATGTAGCTCAGCTGGTAGAGCATCACCTTGCCAAGGTGAGGGTCGCGGGTTCAAATCTCGTCATCCGCTCCATGAAGACCCCGGAATCTGAGAAGGTTTCGGGGTCTTTCTTTTCGCCAGATGCGGCCGCTGATGCGAGGTTCTCGTATGTGGGCGTGTTGACCTAGGATCATGGTCATGGACCGACCCGGCAAGTTCGAACATCTGCGTTTCGTCGGCGACAAACGTAGTCAGATCGTCTATGACCTCGACGAGTTCAGCGACGAGGCCGTAATCGACGAACTCATGGCATCAGAGCGCTACATCTCGTTCGGGCCTGACACGTTGGCTGAAGCTCGCAACCGCGGCTATCGGCTTGGCGTTGGCTGAGCTGTTGGAGTTCAGCTCTGACGGTCATCGACTCGTCGGTCATCTCGCTCTACCTGAGCGGCTTCCCAGTGGTGGGAGCCCTGGGTTTGTCATCTGCCACGGCTTCCCGGCGGCCTCAATTGGTGCCGAACGCAGCGGGCAGTCCTATCACGCACTCGCAGACCGCATCTCCGAAGACCGTGGCGTACCGGTCTTGGCCATGCACTACCGCGGCTGTGGCGGCGGCGAGGGCGACTTCTCGATCGCAGGCTGGCTGCGCGACGTCGAAGCTGGCGTCGACGCTCTGAGTGCTCGAGACGATGTGTCAACCGTGTCGATCATCGGGTTTGGGACTGGGGCCGCGCTTGCGATCTGCGCAGCGGCTCGCCACCCCGAGGTGCGGGCAGTGGCCGCGATTGCTCCACCGGCTGATTTCTCTGACTGGTCCGACGACCCCGAATTGTTACTCGCCCATGCGCGCCGCATAGGGGCGATTACAAACGACGACTTCCCCGCAGACTTCGAGGCGTGGTCTCGTGAACTCTCCGAGGTGCAGGCGGTAGTCAGCGCAGGCGAGCTGGCGCCACGGCCGTTGTTAGTGATTCACGGCAATGACGATGCGACCGTGCCGGTCTTTGACGCCCGTATTGTCGCGGACGCCCACGGGTCTGCTGAGCTACGCATTATCCATGGTGCTGGCCACCTGCTGCGTTATGACCCGCGAGCGATTGCAATGCTGTTGGGCTGGGTCGACCGGCTCCGCTAGGTCACCAAAGGCGATCAACGGTTCTGCTCGAGGGCAGGGCCGACTTCGAGGTGCAAAGGGTTGGTGCGCGTCGGATCGATGCCGTAGCTCGCAATCGCATCTCGAACGATCTGCTCGTCGATGACGCCATCAGCGGCCAGCGAGGACAGCACGGCGACGACTACGTTTGGCCCGTCGGTCTCGAAGAAGCTCCGCAGTACCTCACGGGTGTCGCTGCGACCGAATCCGTCGGTACCAAGTGGCGTGAAGCGGCGCGGCGACCAACGTGAGATTTGATCGGCGAGCACGGTCATGTAGTCGGTCACCGCCACGATCGGGCCTTCGGTCGTCGAGAGCTTCTGGGTCACGTCGATGCTGCGATGGTCGCCAGGGTTGAGGCGGTTCCAACGTTCCGCATCGAGTGCCTGTTCACGCAGCCGCTTGTATGAGGTCACCGACCACAGTTCGGCACCTACGCCATAGCGAGCGGCGAGTTCTTCGCGAGCCCAACGGGCCGCAGAGTGTGAGGGGCCAGAGAACAAGATCGTGGCTGAGTGCTCGGTGCCCGCTGGCCGGGTGTCGAACCGATACATCCCGCTCATGATGTCGTCGTCACTGACGTGGTCGGCTTGAGCTGGTTGGTCGTAGTTCTCGTTGTACACGGTGATGTAGTAGTAAACATCGTCGCCGTGTTCGCTGCCAGCGGCGGGGTACATGCGCTCGAGCCCGCGCTTGAGAACGGTCGCCAACTCATATGCGAACGCCGGGTCGTACGCCTCGCACGATGGAACGGTCGAAGCTAACAGCAGGCCATGGCCGTCTTGGTGCTGAAGCCCTTCGCCTTCGAGGGTCGTACGACCCGATGTTGCACCAAGCAAGAAGCCCCGGGCTCGGCTGTCGGCGGCGCTCCACAACAAGTCGCCAACCCGCTGGAATCCGAACATCGAATAGAACGTGTAGATCGGCACCATCGGCACGCCCAGGTTGGCGTAGCTGGTAGCAGCAGCGATCCACTCGGCGACCGAGCCAGCTTCGGTGATGCCCTCTTCGAGGATCTGGCCGTCTTGGCCCTCGGCGTAGCTGAGCAACAGATCGTGGTCGACGGGTTCGTAGAGCTGGCCCTCGTGAGCGTAGATTTTGAATTCGCGAAAGAGCGAATCCATGCCAAAGGTGCGAGCCTCATCTGCGACGATCGGCACGATGCGCTCGCCAATCTTGTCGTCTCGCAGCAGCCCGCGAAGCATGGCCGTAAGCGCCATCGTTGTCGAGACCTCGCGACCGCCGGAGCCGTCGTCGAAGTCGGCAAAGATCTTGGGATCGGGAAGCTCAAGAGGTCGCCGGTCGCGCACGACCCGGCTTGGCACGGGACCGTTCATGGCCCGCAGCCGTTGTTCGAGATACCGGCCCTCAGGCGAATCGGGGTCTGGCTTGAAGTACGGGGGCAGGCCGTCTTGGAGCTCTTCGAGCGGAATCTCGTCGTAGAGATGCAGCCGCTCACGCAGTACCTGCATCTGTTCGACTGACATTTTCTTGATCTGATGGGTGGCGTTGCGACCTTCGAACCCTTCGCCAAGGGTCCAGCCCTTGATTGTTTGGGCGAGGATCACCGTCGGCTGGCCAATGTGTTCGGAAGCAGCCTTGAAGGCCGAGTACACCTTTTGGTAGTCGTGACCGCCGCGTGGCAGCGTACGCAGGTCGTCGTCGCTCAGGTGCTCGACCAGTGCCCGCAGACGGGGATCTGGTCCAAAGAAGTGTTCGCGGATGTACGCCCCGGTTTCTGTGGCGAAGCGTTGGTATTGACCATCGACCGTCGAGTTGAACTTGTCGACCAAGACGCTGTCATTGTCGGCGGCCAGCAGTTCGTCCCACTTCGAACCCCAGAGCACCTTGATGACGTTCCAGCCTGCGCCACGGAACACGCCTTCGAGTTCTTCGACGATGCGGCCGTTGCCACGCACCGGTCCATCAAGTCGCTGCAGGTTGCAGTTGATGACCCAGGTGAGATTGTCTAGCTCGGCGCGCCCGGCGAGTGAGATAGCGCCCAGCGTTTCGGGCTCGTCAGTTTCGCCGTCGCCGACGAACGCCCAAATGTTGCTGTTCGAGGTGTCCTCGATGCGGCGGTGTTCGAGGTAACGGTTGAAGCGGGCGTGGTAGATCGAGTTGATTGGACCGAGGCCCATCGAGACGGTCGGGAACTCCCAGAAGTCGGGCATCAGTCGCGGATGCGGATAGCTCGACAGGCCGTTGCCACCGACCTCTTGACGGAAATTGTCAAGCTGGGTTTCGCTCAGCCGACCCTCGATGTAGGCCCGACTGTAGACACCGGGAGCCGCGTGGCCCTGGAAGTACACGTGGTCGCCAGGTTCGCCATCGCTCTTGCCGCGAAAGAAGTGGTTGAAGCCAACCTCATAGAGCGAAGAAGAACTGGCATAGGTCGACAGGTGGCCACCGACGCCCGTGTCGGTATTGGCCCGCACGACCATGGCGGCAGCGTTCCAGCGGATGAATGCACGGATGCGACGTTCGACTTCTTCATCACCCGGGAAGAATGGTTGCGCGTCGGGTGGGATCGTGTTGATGTGTGGCGTCTTCGTCAGCGGAGGAAGTCCGAGGCCAGCGTCATCGGCATGCTCAATCAAGCGGGCCAGCACATAGCGGGCCCGGGCATCGCCCTGCACTGCGGCGAGCGCATCGAGTGAATCGAGCCACTCTTTGGTTTCGGCGGGATCAACGTCGGGAAGTGCCCGGGTGTAGTGATCAGACATCGCGCCATCATGGCAGCAAGACGCGAAAATCGAGCGTTCTTCTGTGCATGATTCCGGCTTTTTGCTGTCGCACGTGTCACGATCAGCCCGTGCGCAGGAGGAACCGTGGTGAGTGAAGCCCAGCGAAGGGTCGTCTACACCGACGGCGCGTGCAGCGGCAATCCCGGTCCTGGGGGCTGGGCATGGGTCGAGCCCGATGGCGAGGCTGCGTTTGGAGGCGCTGAGGAAACCACGAATCAACGCATGGAGCTACAGGCGGCCCTTGAAGCCGTCAAGGCACTTCCGGGCCCGTTGCACATCGTGAGCGACTCAACCTATGTCGTGAATTGCTTTCGCGATGAGTGGTGGAAGGGTTGGCTGAAACGGGGCTGGAAGAACTCGCAGAAGAAGCCCGTAGCCAATCAGGATCTTTGGGAGCCGCTCATTGAGCTCTACCAAGAACGCGATGTCACGTTTGAGTGGGTTAAGGGCCATAGCGGCGACAAGTGGAACGACCGGGCCGACGAGCTTGCGGTCGCCGGCCGCGATGCAGCAGCGGGCAATGCGCCTGCGCCGGCCGCTGATGACGTCGAAGATAGCCAAGGCGCCGCAGCCGATACCCAGCCCCGACGAATTGCCGTTATCGGGCACCGGCCGCCAGAGATGGGTGGCTACGGCGCAAATCCCACAGCGGACCGCGTGCTCGCAACAATGACCGAGGTGCTCAAAGCCAAGGCCACGATGTTCGATGCGGTCGAGGTACTCACGGGTCTGGGGCTCGGGGCCGAGCAGTTGGCGGCTCAAGCAGCGCTCGACGCTGGCGTCAGTTTCGTAGCGGTGCTGGCGTTTCCCGATCCTGCTGCCAAATGGCCCAAAGCGTCACAAGAACGATTCGATGAGCTGCTCGACCTCGCCGCCGACGTCGTCGTGGTCGGCAAGGCGGTACCGAAGAGTGCCGCGGAGGCTGGCAAGGCATTCGGTCGTCGAGACAAGTGGCTCCAGGCCAACGCCGACGAAGCAATAGCAGTCTTTGACGGCCAGCATTCGGGTGTCGGCGCTCAAGTCCGATCTTTCGAAGCGGCCTTTGCCGACGACGTGTGGGTAATCCAGCCCTGAGTCGCTGCGCAATCGGCGCTTCGTCGCTGGGCTCCTCGGGCGCCTTTGTGGATTGTTGGTTATCGAATCAGCCTTTGGCTGTCGCTACCTGCTCGAGTCTCTCGAGTGTTTTCGCCATGTTGTCGGGGTGGCGTTTGGGCCAACCCATTACCTCGATCGCTTTCGGAACAAGCGCGGTTGACCAGTCAAAGGTCTCGGTGACTCGCGTCGTGTTGTCATCAATCGGCTCGAGTTCATAGCGCCAACGGTGCTTGCCGAAATGGGCCCACGCGATCAGGCGGTCTTCTTCGAACTCGACGACGGTGCTGCGCATGTCATAGGGGATGAGCAGCTTCATTTTCATGCCGAACTTGTCGCCGAGTGCCAGCCGGGTCGATGACCCAGCCAATGCCCCGCGCACCGAACCGGACCCATCGATCTCGCTGTGGCGAGTGGGGTCTGCGAGGATGTCAAAGATGACCGACGCTGGTGCCGCGATCTCTCGACTTACCGAGACCTGCTGAGAAGCCATCAGCGGCCCAGCATCTTGCGCAGTGCTGGCTCAAGCTCTGGCGTCTCGAACTCGAAGCCGTCAGCGAGCAGCACGGTGGGCGCAATCTTTTGGCTGGCGAGAATCATCTCGTCGACGAACTCTTGGCCAAAGAGCAGCTTGGGTCCAAACAGGGGAACGGGTATAAACGTTGGCCGATTAAGCACCGCGCCGAGCGTTTTGGTAAACGTCTCATTTGTCACCTGGTTCGGCGAGCAGAGGTTGGCCGGCCCCGAGAGGTCAGAGGTTAAAAGGTGCTCGAGGGCGCGAACTTCGTCGGCAAGCGAGATCCAGCTCAACCATTGGGTGCCTGGGCCGAACTTGCCGCCAAGACCAAGCTTGAACAACGGCAGCTGGGTCTTGAGCGATCCGCCCTTTGGGCTCAGCACAATGCCAGTGCGGGCCAGCGGCGTGCGGATGCCAGCGTCGATGGCAGGCTGCGCAGCGGCTTCCCACGCAACGGTGACATCGGCGAGGAACCCCGAACCTGGTGGCGACGATTCGTCGAACTCGCCAGGTGATCCGTAGAAGCCAATTGCGCTCGCGCTGACAAACACCGATGGTTTGCGGTCGAGGCCAGCGAGCGTCGTAGCGATCAACGTGGTGCCATCTACTCGACTATCGAGCACGAGTTTCTTGCGCTCGTCTGTCCAACGCTTGTCACCAATGCCGGCTCCAGCAAGATGCACCACAGCATCGATGCCTTCGAGGCTGGCAGCGTCGATTGTGCCGCCCGCAGGGTCCCAGCGAATCTCGTCGCTTCCGGCCTTGGGAGCCCGGCGTACGAGGGCGACGACTCGGTGCCCGGCTTTGCTAAGCGATGCGGTTAGTTCGGTGCCGATCATGCCTGATGCGCCGGTGATTGCGATATCCATGGTCTCTATCGTTGCAGCACTGCGCGACGTTCGGCCAGTCGAGCATTACTGTCTCGCAGATGGGCCTCAATTTTGCGCAGCACACCGTCGACGAGTCTGCTCGCTTCTACGAGGCGGTGTGCGAGGCCGGCCCCGAGGCGACGGTGCCAACGTGCGATGGCTGGAAGGCGGCCGACTTGCTGTGGCATCTCGGTGAGGTGCAGCACTTTTGGGGCGCGATCGTTAGCCAGCGGCTCACCGATATCTCGACCTACACCCGGCCACCGCGACCCGAGCGGTGGACCGACTTGCAGGCGTTCTTTCTCACCGCTAGCGACACACTGCTCAAGGCACTCGCATCTGCTGATGACGATGTGCCGGTGTGGACCTGGTTCGAGGCGCAGCGAGAGGTTGGCTTCGTGCGCCGTCGCCAAGCCCACGAAGCGTTGATCCACCGCCTCGATGCTGAGCTGGCCGCTGGCGCGGTAACGCCACTCGACGCTGAGCTCGCCAGCGATGGTGTTCTCGAGGTGATCGAGTGCATCTTTGGGGGTCTACCGTCGTGGGCGAAGCGTGAGAGCCAGGGTGCTGTCGGCCAGATCTCGGCGACCGACACCGGACACAGGTGGCTAGTCAGGGTCGATGAGTGGTCGGGCACCTCGCCCGACTCGGGCGCCGACTATGTCAACGAGGCGATCCTTGAGTTGGTCAACAGCGGTGACCCCGTCTTCGAGGTCTCCGGCGCAGCCGCGGATGTTGACGCATGGTTATGGAACCGTCCGACGCTGGGCGAAGTCCGGGTGCGTGGCGCCGCTGATGGGCTAGTCACGCTCGTCAGCAACGGCGTCGCGTGAAGGCGACGGTTTCGCAGTTCGGCGCCAGGCGCTGAACGACGCAATCGAACGAGCCGACGGCGCGCAGAGCCACGGCCACGGGTGCATCTCGACGGGTTGGATCTGGCGCGAAATGGCGCGGAATCCCGGGACTGGTGCATACGTGGTGGCGACATGGCTGCCCGAGAGCACATCGACCGGATCGCCCAGCATGACCGTGAGGTCGCGATCGTTGGCCAACTCAGCCAGCGTCTCAACAAGAAAGATCAGTCGTTTGGCTGACAGCTGCAGGTGGGCAAGGAGTGGCTCGTCAAAGACGAAGATGCTGGGCAGGTCGGGGCGGCCAACAAGGGCCGGGTCGCTGGTGCCAAGCGACTCAGCGGTCAGCCAGACAAAGTCGGGCGGACCGGTGACGACGCGACGGCGGGGCCCGGCCCAGTCCTCGGGTTCGGTCTCGTCGTCGAGGCCGGGGTCGATAACGCGACGTCTCGGCGCCGTGTCATCGGGCCAGTCTTCGATCGGGCAGTCGTCACGGTGCACGCACTGCTCGCAGAGCCCCGGGGCGCGTTTGTTGACCTGCCAACGGCTGAACCCATACGGCTTTGAAGACGAGACGCCGGCGGTCCATTGCCAGCCGAGGCGATTGGCGGCCCGCGACCCGTCGAGCAGATGACGGAAGAAAACGTCTTCGCCGATCTGCCACGGCAATGGCTGGCGCACAGCCCAGTGGCTTGCGAGCCACATGCGTTGTTGGTTTATGACCCAGCCCTCGTTCATGAGGCCATCGACGCCAAGCTCGATGCACGCCATCGAGCGATCCCACACTGCGTCTGGGTCGACGCTTGCGTCAAGTTTCGTGCGGCTGCGCAGTTTCGTTGTTCGACCGCGGCGCCCGTACCAGTGCCGGGCGAACTCTTGCCACATCAACTCGTCGCGAAACTTGGCGACGTCTCGTTGCGGGCCGCCCTCGACGGCGTGCCACACCTGACTGAGTTGTAACAGACCGTGGCGAATGTAGGGCGACAAGCGCGATGCGCCCTGGCGATTGGCGGGCCAGACTTCGTTGCGGGTCGAGGCATATCGGCTGACATCAAATGCGGCCAGAGCGGCGTCGGCGTTGCTTTGGCCGCCGGAGATGGTCGCTGACCCTTCGAGGGGTCCTGCGGCGAGATGTCCGAGGTGATCGGCGACGAACTGTTGCGCCGCGCTGCGCCCTGGTTTCGGCTGGGGTAGCTCGGGCGCCATTGAACTACAGGCCGAGTCGGTGTGACAGATCGCTGGCGAATCGTCGCCCAGGGTCGACGGCGCGCCGGACCGACTTCCATTCGTTGAGCCGCGGATAGGAGATCTCGAATACTTCGCGCCGCATACGGGCGTCCTTTGCTAGGTAGATGCGACCACCGGCCTCGACGACCATCTCATCGAGTCTGTGCAGTGACTCAAGCGCTGTGTCGATCGCTGGCAGATCGACGGCGAGGGTCCAGCCCGGCATCGGAAATGACAGCGGTCCGGCGTTCGAGGCGCCGAACCGTTTGAGCACCGTGAAATACGCAGGCATCGACCCAAGACGGTCACACACGGCAAGCAACGCGTCGCCTTGATCGTCGGGCACGACGCACTGCCATTGCACAAATCCGGTCGAACCGTAGAGACGTGGCCAATCGCGGATCGCGTCAAGCGGGTGGAAGAACGCGGTGATGCTCTCGTTGGTGACGGTGGGTTCGGCCGGCGCGCGACGCCACCACAACTCGTTGAATGCCCGCACGCCCGGGGTGCGCACAAAGCGCATCGGCGGCATCGGTGGCAGATTCAGCGCTGGCGTTCGAGGTCGGCGTAGCGGTCCGGCCGCGTTCGACGCCACTTGAGCGGGCGTCGCAAACGAGCCTTGGGTTAAAACACTGCGGGCGCCGCCGAGCAGGTCGACCCACGCAACCGAGAAACGATGGTGTCGATCGCTGGAGCGCATCGTCGCCATCAACTCATTGAGGGTCGACAGGCGTGACGTCTCAACCGCGATCTGGGTGGTCGCAATCGGCGTCAACGCAAGATCGGCGTCGATGACAATGCCGGTTAGACCCATGCCGCCAACGGTGGCCCAAAAGAGATCTTTGTTGCTGGTTGGCGACAGGTCGACGACGGTGTTGTCGGCCAGCCGCAATCGCATACGCCGAACGTGGTCGCCGAACGATCCGTCGATGTGGTGGTTCTTGCCATGGATGTCAGCAGCGATCGCCCCACCAACCGTGACGTGGCGCGTGCCCGGGCTCACCGGAACGAACCAGCCCTTGGGGGCGAATCGATCGATCAGCGAACCGATACTCACGCCCGCATCGCAGCGCACGACGCCAGCGCCTCGGTCAACCCAATAAACGTTGTCGCAAGCGGTGGTGTCGACGACCGTGCCTGCGCTGCGTTGGGCAGCATCGCCGTAGCTGCGACCGAGGCCCCGAGGGATCAGGTCGGCTTCGGGAAGCTGCATGCGGCTGAGCTCGTCGGTGGTGGTAGGCGAGCGACGCTCAACGGTCGCGCTGCGCCAGCGACCCCAACCCTCGACCGCGATTGTGTGCGAGCTCATCGGTACAAGCCGATCGCATACAGCGCTACCCAGCCAATGCCCGCTGTGATCACGACAGGGTCGCGTAACACCAGCAGGTCGGGAGCCTCGCCGCGACCGCGCCACGACAACATCAGGTAACGCCCGATCGCGACGAGGAACGGAGCGATAGTGAGCTGCAGAAAAAGTGTTCCAGAATCATCGGCGCTGCGGTCAGCGGCTTCATTGACCGCCCATGTCGCATAGCCAGCAATTGCAAGAGCGGCTGCGGCGACCGTGAGGCCGCGCAAAGTCGCAACCCGATAGCGCGCCAGCACCTGTCGGGTAGGCGTCGTTGAGCCCAGCGTCAGCATCTCGCCGAGCCGCTTGCCCGTGATGACGAGCAAGGCTCCAGCCGAGACAACCACTAAGAACCAGCCGCTGAGCGAAGTGCTGGTTGCCACACCACCAGCGACAGCGCGCAACAAGAAGCCGGCACTTACAGCAATCAGTTCGACCCACGGGATCCGCTTAAGCGCAGAGCTGTAGGCGAAGGTCAAGGCCATATAGCCCACCAGAATTGCCCCGAACCGGCCGGGCAGTACAAGCGCTCCGCCGATCGCGAACCCGCTGAGGCCGATGATCAGGGTGTTGGCGGCCAGTCGACTCACGGCACCGCTTGCGATCGGACGGTGCCTCTTTTTCGGATGCGCTCGGTCGGCCTCGACGTCGGCGACGTCGTTGGCGACGTAGCCGGCCGACGACGCCGCGCAAAAGAGCACGAATGCCATCGTCGTGCGAATCACAATATCGCCCTCGTCGAGACGGCCTGCGGCGCCCGGCGCAGCAAAGACCAGCAGGTTCTTCGTGTACTGATGCGGTCGCAGCAGCTGCAGCATCGGCATCACTGGGCGGGCTTCACTGGGCTGAGACGCGACGCCATATCGGCGCGGGTAGCAGTCGAAGCACACGGCCAACGGGAGAGAGGATCGCTGGCGAGTGGATGACAGCTCGGCCATTGGTGAGGCCGTTGAACATGTCATCGGCGACCTGCTCAGTGGTAGCTGCGAACGGTGCAGGGTCGAGACCTTCGGTCATGCGGCTGTGCACGAAGCCTGGCCGCACGATTACGACGTCGACGCCTATGTCGCGCGCCGGTGCTCGCAGCTCGGTTGCGAATGCGTCGACGCCAGCTTTTGCGCTGCCATAGATGATGTTGCCAATCCGCGGTCTGACCGCGGTGATCGATGACAGTACGACGAGCCGAGCGTTTGGTTCGCCGCGCAAGATCTGAAGCGATGCGAGGCACGACGACACCGCTGACGAGAAGTTGATCGTGGCGAGCTCAGCGGCCTTGGCGGGGTCGGTATCGACGGTGAACGGTTCGCCCAGCACTCCGAACGCCACAACCACCGTGTCGAACGGGCCATGTTGTTCATCGATGGCGATCAACGCCGCGCGATGGCGCGCCGTGTCGGCGCCGTCGAAACCAACGACTTCGACCTTGACGTCGGGGTGGTCACGCAGCATCGATGTTGCCACCACGTCAACTGAGCCGCCGGCTCTTCCGGCCAGCACGAGCGTGTCGAGTCCTGCCGTGATGCAGCGACGAGCAAACGCCGCAGCAATGTCGCTGCCCCCACCGAGGATCAACATGCGGCGCGGATTCGTGGTCGCACCCATCAGCGTTGCGCCTGGTCATAGCCGAGTCGAAAGCGCGACGGGTCGACTCGCTCAGGTCCTAGGCTCAGCGGCGTGAGTACACGCATGCTCATCTTCCTGTCGCTGCTCTGTGGCATCGCCATTCTGGTCGCATTTACGCTCCAGATCACCCTTGGCTGATACTGGGTACAGTTGGGCACCATGAGTCATCACGATCTGGTTGTCATTGGTGGGGGACCCGCAGGATATGCGGCTGCGCTGTACGGAGCAGCCGCGGGCCTCGACGTCGCGCTCGTCGAACGCCACAAACTCGGCGGCACCTGCCTCAACGTCGGGTGCATTCCCGCCAAAGAACTGCTCGAAACCGCCACGGTCTATCGCACGATCCAACATGCGAGCGACTTCGGTATCACGACCTCTGAGCCGGTCGTCGACTTCAGCGTGAGTCAACAGCGAAAGCAAAAGATCATCGACACCCTCGTCGGCGGCCTCGGCTCACTACTCAAGAGCCGCAAGGTCACCGTCTTCGACGGCAACGGATCGCTGGTAGCCGGGCGCACCGTGCACGTGCGCGGCGGTAGCTCGGGTGGTGTTGATCTGACCGGCGACGCAGTGCTGCTCGCAAGCGGCAGCTCGCCCCGCACACTTCCCGGCTTCGACATCGACGGCAAGGTTGTGGTCACCAGCGACGAACTGCTGTCGATCAACACGATCCCCGATTCAGTCGCGATCGTCGGTGGCGGCGCAATCGGCTGTGAGTTTGCGTCGATGCTGCTCGACATGGGCTCCGACGTGACCTTGTTTGAGTACATGTCTCGTTTGTGCGTCGGTGCCGACGAAGATTGCTCCAAGGTCATCGAGCGTTCGTTTAAGCGACGCGGCATGAACATCAAGACCGGTGTCGGCGTCAACGGCCACGAGCCACAGCCCGGAGGCGGCACCCGCGTGCTCTTTGGCGAAGGTGAATCGGTCGACGTTGATCTCGTCGTGATGAGTGTTGGCCGAGCGCCCGTTACCCACGGCCTCGGACTTGCCGCTACCGCAGTTCAGGTTGACGAGCGTGGATTCATTCAGGTCAACCAGCAGCTCGAGACCGCCGAACCTGGGGTCTATGCCGCGGGCGACGTGATCGATTCGGCTCAACTGGCCCACATCGCCTTTGCCGAAGGCATGCAGATTATCCGCCAGCTCCTGGGCGAACCAGCACCGCCGATCGACTACCACAACGTGCCGTGGTGCATCTATTCGCACCCCGAGATCGCATTCGCTGGGCTCACCGAGCAGCAGGCAATCGAGGCTGGCTACGACGTGATCGTCGACAAGCACCGCTTCGCTTCGAACGGCCGCGCCATGATCACCGGTGACACCGAAGGTTTGGTCAAGATTGTCGCCGAGAAAAACTCTGCTGGCACCGGTGGAAGAATTCTCGGCGTGCACATGATTGGCCCGTGGGTCACTGAGCAACTTGGTCAGGGCTACCTTGCCGTTAACTGGGAAGCCTCGGTCGATGAGGTGGCCGCCTTCATTCAGCCCCACCCGACCATCAGCGAGACCTTCGGTGAGACCGTATTGGCGCTCACCGGTCGTGGTCTGCACTAGACCAACCCATTCTCTACTCTGTTCACTTTTGACGTTTCAAGGAAGATCTAATGGCTGACGTGACGATGCCTCAACTAGGCGAAACCGTGACCGAGGGCACGATCACCCGCTGGTTCAAACAGCCGGGTGAACAGGTGGCCCTCGATGAGGTGCTCTTTGAAGTGTCGACCGACAAGGTCGACAGCGAAGTTCCTTCGCCCGTCGCCGGGGTGCTGACCGAGATCGTCATCGCCGAAGGTGAAACGGTCGACGTCGGTGTCGTACTCGCGGTGATCGGTGACGGTGAAGCCGCGCCGGCGGCCGCTCCAGCTGCGGCGGCCCCCGCCGCTGAACCAGAAGACGCGCCGGCTGACGCTGCGACGACCGAAGCAACCCCAGCGCCCACGGCCGAGACCCCGCCAACCGCACCGCCGCCACCCCCTCCGCCGCCACCTCCGCCTCCCGCAGCGCCAGTCGCCGCCCCGGCCCCGGCCCCGGCTCCAGCGGCAGCCGCTCCGGCCGCCGCGGCTGCACCAGGCATGTTGTTGTCGCCAGTGGTGCGTCGACTCGTCGCCAGCAACAACCTCGATGTGTCGACGATGCAGGGCACTGGCCTTGGCGGCCGCATCACGCGGGCCGATGTCGAGCAGGCGATCTCGCAACAGCGCGCTAGCGCAACGGCCCCGACTCCTGCGGCCGTGCCTGCTGCACCTGCCGCGCCCGCCGCAGCTGCACCTGAGGCTCCGCCTGCTGCTGCGGCTGCGGTGACTCCCGCCGTGGCTACGTCTCCGGGTACGTCGATCGAAGCAGTCGTAGCACCATTGCCAGCAAACGCGCGAGACACCATCGTGCCACTCAACCGCATTCGCTCAACCACCGCTGACTACATGGTCGAAAGCAAACGAGTCTCACCGCACGTTCTCACTGCGGTCGAGGTCGACTTCGAAAACGTCGAACAGGTCCGCCAGGCCGCCAAGGGTGAATTCAAAACAGCCGAGGGCTTCAGCCTGACCTACTTGCCATTCATTGCCCGGGCGTTGGTCGACGCTCTCGCGGACTTCCCCCACATGAATGCATCGATGGGTGATGGCCAACTCACCGTGCACGGAGCTGTCAATCTCGCAATCGCTGTTGACCTCGACTTCGAAGGCCTGCTGGCTCCGATCGTTAAGGACGCTGACGGCAAGCGCATGCGAGCGATCGCCCGCGAAGTCGTTGACCTGGCCACGCGAGCTCGCGCCAAGAAACTCACCGCCGACGAAATCACCGGCGGCACGTTCACCATCACCAACGCTGGCAGCTACGGCACGATGATGCAGTTCCCGATCATCAACCAGCCTCAGGTAGCGATCTTGTCGACCGACGGCATCAAACGCAAGCCGGTCGTCGTCACCGACGCATTCGGCAACGAGAGCATCGGCATTCACTCGGTCGGCGTGCTCGCTCTGGCATGGGACCATCGAGCATTCGACGGCGCATATGCGGCAGCCTTCCTCGACCGGCTGCGCACCATCATTGAAACCCGCGACTGGCAGGCAGAGCTTCAGTAGTGGCGTCGAGTGCGTTAGCTGGTCTTGCGCCAGCGCCGCTGCACGTCCGTTGGCTTGGTCGCGTCCACTACGACGAAGCGTGGCAGCTACAACGAGCGCTCGTGGGTGGTGCGCGTAACCACCTGCTGCTGCTCGAACACCCTCCGGTCTTCACGTTGGGCCGCAGCGCTGATCCGGCGAACCTTCTTGTCGACCCCGCCGAGCACGGCGCGATCGTTCGTGATGTCGACCGCGGTGGTGATGTCACCGTTCACGCACCAGGCCAGCTGGTCGGCTATCCGATCGTCACGGTCCCGGGCCGCGGTGGCTTGGCCGGTACCGCAGTGTTTGTCGAGTCGATCGAGCAGCTGCTGATCGATACGTTGGCCGACCTCGGGCTTGCTGGTGCCGGCAGCCTCGCTGGCTATACCGGTGTCTGGCTCGATGCCGATAGTGATGCGCCTCGCAAGATCGCGGCCATTGGTGTGCGCATCAAACGCACTCGGTCGTTGCACGGCTTTGCTTTGAACGTAGACGTCGACCACGCCTGGTTTGACCGGTTGGTTCCTTGCGGCATTCCCGACAAGGCCGTTACCTCGCTGCGGGCCGAAGGCATCGACGCCACGATGAACGACGTCGTCGACGCGTTGGTGGCACGGGTCGAAGGCATGTGGGACACCGGCACGATCGACCGAGCCGATGTCGCGTGGAAGCACCTGCCCGAAGATCTCTCAGCGTTCTCGCGAGGCCTCGGCCCTGGTGAAACCCCAAAGCTCGAGAAGCCAACCGGCACGCCAGTTCGGCTACTCGGCCGACTTGAACGAGCCGGGGTCGATAGTGGCCTCGACATCGGCGCCGCCAAGCCCGAGTGGATGAAGGTTAAGGCCAACCTCGGCCCTGACTACATCCGGCTCAAGTCGGTCATGCGCGACCTCGAACTCACCACCGTGTGCGAAGAAGCTGGCTGCCCGAACATTTTTGAGTGTTGGGACGACGGCACCGCCACGTTCATGATCAACGGCGAACGTTGTACCCGAGCGTGCGGCTTCTGTCTCGTCGATACCCGCAAGCCCGAACCGCTCGATGACGACGAACCTCGCCGTGTCGCAGAGGCGGTCGAGAAGCTCGGCCTCAACTACGCCGTCATCACCACGGTGGCCCGCGACGACCTCGCTGACCACGGCGCCAGTGGCTTTGTGAACACGGCAGCAGCGATCCGCGATCGGTTACCCGACTGCAGCATCGAGTACCTGATCAGCGACTGCAAGGGCGACACGGCTGCCCTCGATGCGATCTTCGCAAGCCGCCCGAGTGTGCTGAACCACAACATCGAATCGGTCGCTCGGCTGCAACGCGCCGTTCGCCCTTCGGCCGGCTACGCCCGCTCACTCGCTGTACTGGCCCGGGCCAAGGCTGCCGGCCTGACGACCAAGTCGTCGATCATCGTCGGCATGGGCGAAGAGATTGATGAGGTGCGCGGCACGCTCGCAGACCTCGCCGGCATCGGCGTCAACATTGTGACCATCGGCCAATACCTGCGCCCGACTACCAACCATCTTCCGATCCACCGCTGGTGGCACCCCGACGAGTTCGCCGAACTCAAGGCCTATGGCGAAAGCCTCGGCATCGACCACGTCGAATCGTCACCACTCACCCGCAGCAGCTACCACGCTCGGGCCGCCGAAGAGGCCGCAACGGGCAGCTGAAGGCATTGCGGTTAGCCCTAGCGCATCTTCGACAGCTGTCGGCGATGACTGCGAGCCAGTGCGTGAGCTGGTCAGGACCCATTCGGGTGAGTCGGCGAACTCGGCGGCTAGTACAACGAGTTCAGCCTTCTCGGTGCACGCCCGCAGCGCTTCGCTACTAGGGGCAGCCGCGACTCACAGCAGCCGAATCAGGTTCAGCAGAATTGTGAGCACCGCGCTCCACAGCAACATCTGGCGCCAGGGGAAGTAGACGCGCACCCTGGGCTTGTCGTCGGCAGCTGGCAACTCGTCGGGTCGCGATTGCGTTTCGCCAAAAACTTGACGAGCCCGGGCATCGGCGCTGGTACCGGGAAACACCCGGATCATCACGTTCAGTAGCACGGTTAAAACAATCGATGCCGCCAGCGAGCTCAGCAAGAAGGCGGTCACAATAACGACGCTAACCGGTGCGGTTGGTTTGCTCGCTGGCTAGGCGTCCAAACTAGGTTGCGTGTCGAAGTGAGGCCTACGGCCTCAGTTGTGGTGGCCACTGACCGAACTGACGCTGCGCGGCGGATGCGACGAGACCTTTGCCGACATGGACACGATCGACGACCTGTCGTCGCTCTTGTCACCGCGGAGCGAATAGCCCTCGTCGCCGCGCCGTTAAGAAACAGTGAGCGGCGCGTACGTAGCGTCGAGCACCGCAGCGAGATCGGTCGAAGCGATGCTCAAGTCGAGCCCGCGCTGGCCGCCACTCACGTAGATCCGATCGCAGATCTGGGCGGTCTCGTCGACGAATGTGCGATGCAACTTCTTCTGGCCGAACGGGCTGATGCCGCCAGCGATGTAGCCGGTCGCTCGCTCGGCGGTAGCGAGGTCGGCCATTGCGGCTCGCTTGGCCCCTGCCGCTCGGGCGAGAGCCTTGAGATCGAGCAGGTTGGCGACCGGAACGATGGCCACGACTAGCTCGTCGCGAGTACCCGTGCCATCGAGACGCGCTATCAGCGTCTTGAACACGAGGTCGGGGTCGAGCCCAAGGACTTCGGCGGCTTCGAGTCCGTAGGACTCGGCGCCCGGATCGTGATCGTAGCGGTGGATCTCATAGGCGACGCCACGTTCATCGAGCAGCTTGGTTGCAGGAGTTTGCATCGTCGCTTGGCGCCAGCTCAGCGAGCGTCGAGTTCGGCGATCAGCTTCTTTGGAGCGGTCGCGCGGTAGCTGTCTTCGACCAGCTCAGTGACCTCGTTCCAGTCGACTTTCGTGGTGCTTAGATCGAGGCCGCGCCAGCCGTATGGTCCCCAGTAGGCGGGCACGAAGAACCGCTCGTCTTGGTCGATGGCCTCAGCATCGTCAGCGCCGGGCATGAACACCAACGCCTGGTCATAGCGACCCGAGTCGTGATCGCCTTTAAGCACGGCCCCATACCCGGCAAAGATCTTCTTGGTAAAGAACGACGGCCGACCGTGCGAGATCTTGACGTCGGCGCCAGGCAGCGCGAAGCAGATGTCGCGCAGCTTCGCCAAGACCGGATCGTTGTCATCAAACATTTTCGGATGCGCCATGCAACGACGGTACTGCTCAGTCGAACCCCAGGTAGCTAGCGAGTAGAGGCTCGCATCTGCGCCAGTAGCATCGCTGGCGTGATCGACGTCCACGGAGCGACAGTGTTGCTGATGTGGGCGACTGGAGGCCTGGCCTTTCTGTGGGTCACGACACGGCGGCGCGAAGTCGGGCTTGGCTATGGCTGGACCATGCGCATCACGTGGATCGTGGTTGCGGTGCTCGCGGTAGTGACAGGCATCGCTGGTGAACCGCACTGGCCAAGAGAAATTGCGGCCATCGCGATGATCGTTGCTTCGCTCGCAGCGCTCGCCGTGTCAGTGCAGAGGAAGTCGGCGGGGGTCACCGGCCAAGCCGACGTAGTGCAACGGCGCACAGCTCGGGTTGCAGAGATGACCGGCATCGACCGTGACGAGCAGCGATTCGATCGAGACGCGGCCGAGTTTCCGCCCTGGCTCGATCTAGTAGGACCAGCGTTCGGGCTGATTGCGCTTATTGCTGGTGGGCTCCATGCCGAAGGCCCGCCATTGCTGTCGGTGGCTCGAGTGCTGATCGGCGCAGCTTTTTTAGGGGCGATCAGCGATGCCATGCTGCTCGGCCACTGGTACCTCGTGCAGCCGGGCATGGCTCGGGCACCACTGCTTGAACTCGTGCGTGCGACCGGCCTGCTGTGGCTGCCGCACGTGGTGGTCTTCTTGTTGCCGACCGGTATGTGGTCAGTGCTCAACGGCACGATCGACGATGGCTACCGGGGCGCGCTCGGCTGGTTCTGGGCAGCTTCGACCGTTGCCACCATTGCGCTGGTCATCATCACTCGTGCCGCGTTGCGAGAACGGCAGTACGCCGCGGTCATGGCGGCGACGGGATTGCTCTACTTGGCGATTCTCACCGCCTTTGGCCAGGACCTAGTTGCCCGTATCTTGCTCGACCGGTAACCAAGTGTGGGCCGTCACGCGGCCCCGTGTTGCGAGTGAGGCTGTTGTGCTTTGTGGTTCGGTTGGCAATACTTATCGGTTCACCGCGGAGGAGTAGGGGTTCTGCCCCGACCGTCAGGAGACCCACCACCATGCCTCGAGCCATTTGGAGCGGAGCGATTAGCTTTGGGCTCGTCACTGTGCCCGTGCGTCTGTACTCAGCTGTCTCACGCAAGTCGGTGCGGTTCAACCAGCTCGACCAACGCACCGGCAGCCGCATCAAGCGTAAATGGGTGTCGGCACTCGACGGCGAAGAAGTCCCGAGCGATGAACTTGTGCGGGGCTACGAGATCACCAGCGGCAACTACGTGACGGTGAGTGACGACGAGCTCAAGTCTCTCGACCCCGAAGCATCGCGCACGATCGACATCGTCGAATTCGTCGACCTCGACGAGATCGAACCGTTGATGTACGACAACGCGTACTACCTCGAACCCGATGAGCTGGCGGCCAAGGCCTACAAGGTGCTGGTCGAAGCGCTCGGCAAGGCCGACAAGGTCGCCGTTGCCCGCATTGTGATGCGCAACAAGGAGTACCTGGCATCGATTCGATCCAGCAACGGTGTGTTGGTGATGGCGACGATGGTCTACGCCGACGAGGTGAACTCGATCAGCGACATCGACGGCTTAGAAAAGGTAGCCAGCATCGAAGTCAGCGAAGCCGAGATCGCGATGGCTGAGCAGCTCATCGCAACACTCGAATCAGACTTTGACGCCAGCAAGTACAGCGACGGCTACCGCGAGCGGGTGCTCGATCTGATTCAACGCAAATCCGACGGCGAAGACGTGCTGGTCGTCGAGGACGCAGCCCCTGCGGCGTCGTCTGACGTTGTCGATCTCATGGCCGCGCTCGAAGCGAGCGTGGCTGCTGCCAAAGAGACCCGCAAACGCCACCCGAGCGCCAACAAAACCAAGAAAAAGGCCGCGTCGAAGAAAAAGAAGGCTGCGGCCGAACCCGAGGCCAAGTCAGCCTGAAAGGGTCCTTGAGACGTGTGATCGCTGATGGCACCTGAGTCCGAAGTCGAGGTCGGCGTTGGTGAGCGCAAGCTGCGCCTGACCAACTTGAACAAGGTGTTGTACCCCGACGTTGGGTTCACAAAGGCGCAGGTCATCGACTACTACGTGCGGGTCGCCCCGGTGATGCTCGATCACATCGGCGACCGGGGTATCACGATGCGTCGGTTCCCCGACGGTGTCGATGCCGACTCGTTCTTCAACAAGCGGTGCCCTGACTGGAAGCCCAACTGGATGCAGGCAGTGCCTGGGCCAGGCGAGAGTGCCGGCCCGATCGACTACTGCCAGCTCAGCGAGATCGCCGCCTTGGCGTGGGCCGCGAACCTCGCGGCACTTGAAATCCACGCACCGATGGCCCGAAGTGACGACATCGAATCGCCGACCATGGTGGTGTATGACCTCGACCCTGGTGAGGGCACCACGATCGTTGAGTGTTGCCAGGTTGCATTGATTCTGCGTGAAGTGCTCGACGCCGTCGAGCTCAAGTGCTGGCCAAAGACGTCGGGGTCAAAGGGCATGCAGCTCTACCTGCCGCTCAACGTCGCTCACACCCATGAGCACGCGAGTTCGTTTGCTCGCGCAACAGGCCAATTGATCGAGCGTGATCTTGCGGACCGAGTAACAACGACGATGTCCAAGGCCAAGCGCGTCGACAAGGTGTTTATCGACTGGAGCCAGAACAGTCGTCACAAGACCACGATTGCCCCGTACTCACTGAGGGCTCGGCCGCAGCCAACTGTGTCGACGCCGCTGTTGTGGACCGAGGTCGAGGCCGGCAGCGCGGGCGAACCGCTCGTCTTTGATGCCGACGCAGTGCTGCAGCGCGTTGAACAACATGGTGATCTTTTCGCGCCAGTGCTCACGACCGAGCAACAGCTCCCAGGGGGCGCCGGGTAACGTCTTTGGGTCGCCCTCGACAGGAGAAACAACCGTGGCCCAGCCTGAACTTAAACTCGCCCGCAGCGTTCCCGCCCGATCTGAGATGCACGGCGTGCCCGTCACCGAAGAGATGGTCAACGACAAGACCGGCGATTTGCCGTGGAAGCAGCTTGCTGCCCAAGGATTCGCTGGTGCGACGGCTGCTCGGTGTGTGGTCAGTATTGGTGATCAGGTGCAGTGCTTGATCGGCCTCGGCGCCGCAGACGAGGTTGACGCGAACACCTGGCGCCGAGTCGGCGTAGGTCTTGCACGAGCAGCCAGCAAGGTCACGTCCGCGTCACTTGCGGTCGATGGCGACACCGACGTGGCGGCGGTTGCCGAGGGTCTCACACTCGGCGCGTACAGCTACCAGCAACTGAAGAGCGATGCCAAGAAGTCACCACTCAAGACGGTGACGATCGTTGGCACCACCAGCAAAGCCTCAAAGGCCGCCGTCGCCGCTGGCGTCGCGAAAGCCGAGGGTGTCTGTCGGGCCCGTGACTGGGTCAACGAGCCAGGTGGCACGTTGACGCCTGAGCGTTTTGCAAACGAAGCCAAGAAGGTCGCTCGCCAAACGGGGCTGACCATCAAGGTGCACGGCCTCGCCGAGATTCGCAAGCAGAAGCTCGGGGGCATCCTTGGTGTAAACCGCGGCAGCGACCTGCCGCCGCGCCTTGTCGAGATGAGCTGGCGCAGCGGCAACCGGGGCGCACCAACGCTGGCCCTCGTGGGTAAAGGCATTACGTTCGATGCCGGTGGCCTATCGATCAAGAGCGCCGTCGGCATGTCAACGATGAAGTGCGACATGGGCGGCGGTGCGGCCGTGCTCGGCGCAATGTCGGCGCTGCCATCGCTCAAGCCTGCGGTCAACGTCAAAGCGTGGGTGCCAATGACCGACAACATGCTCGGCGGCGACGCCATGCGCGGCGGTGACGTGCTCACCATGCGCAACGGCAAGACCGTCGAGGTGCTCAACACCGATGCCGAAGGCCGCCTGATCCTGGCCGATGGGCTCTCGCTGGCTTCCGAAGCCAAGCCCGATGCAATCATCGACCTCGCCACGTTGACCGGCGCAGCGATGGCCAGTCTCGGGCGCGATTACGCCGCACTCATGTCGAACAACGATGCCCTCGCCGCCCAGGTCGAAGCAGCCGCCGACGATGCGGGCGAACTGCTGTGGCGCATGCCTTTGCCCGCTCGCTATCGCAAGATGCTCGACTCGCCGATCGCCGACATGAAGAACATCGGTGGTCCCTATGGCGGCGCGATCACCGCGGCGCTGTTTCTGCAAGAGTTCGTGGCCGAAGGCATTCCGTGGGCGCACCTCGACATCGCAGGGCCAGCGTTCACTGACTCGTTGACCGAGACCGGCCCCAAGGGTGGCACTGGCTACGCCGTGCGAACGCTGATCTCACTCATCGCAAACTTCGAGGCCCCTGAATAGCTGGGCGGGGGCTCCCTGACGCCCACGGCGCTGCTCGCTAGCCTCGGTGGATCGCTTCGAAAGCTCCACCCTCTGATGATGTAGACGCCGCGCCGCACATCGGCACACTCAATGAGGGTTCGCTGCACGCCACGCTCAAGCAGCACTACTCAGAACCCGGCGATGAGTTCGAGGTGCCGCTCGACGGCTTCGTAATCGATATTTGCCGCCCCGGTCAGTTGATCGAAATCCAAACCAGTTCGTTTAAAGCAATGGGTCGCAAGCTCGATCGGCTGCTGGGCGAGTACAAGATTTTGCTGGTGTATCCGATCGCCGTCGAGACGTACCTGCAACGACCTGGCGCCAAACCTCGCAGGTCGCCAAAGAAGGCATCGCTGTATGCGTTGTTTGACGAGCTGGTCAGCATTCCAACGCTTGTCGATCACCCGAACCTGACGCTCGACGTTGTGCTTGCGTCGGTGACCAAGATGCAAAGGGCTGATCCCAAGGCCAGGCGGGGCCGGGGGGGCTTCCGCACGATCGATCGTACGTTGCGACACATCAATAGCACCCACCGATTTGCCAACGTTGCTGACCTGGTTGAACTGCTGCCAGAGGACCTTCCGCCCGTCTTCACCACCGCGGATATGGCCGAGGCAGGGCCCTTCGATAGAGCGGTTGCTCAACGCATGGCGTATTGCTTTCGAGCGCTCGGCGTGATTACAGAACAAGGTCGCACCAAGGCCGGCATCCAGTACGCATTGGTCTAGGCGGTGTGCAGTGTGCTCACCTGTTGTGATGAGCGAACGAGTTGACACGACCCGCCTGCAACGCTTGGCGCGGGCCTATGCCGAGACCGCCGTGTTCTACGCGGCTATCGATCTTGAGTTGTTCACCCACGTGTCGGGCGGCGCGGACTCGATTGGCGCGCTGGCCATAGCCATGGGCACAAGCGAACTGAACGCCGAGCGATTGGTCACCGTGGCCCTCGCGCAGGGGTTGCTTCAGCTCGATGACGCAGGGTCGCTACGCAACGCCCCTGACTGCGAGAAGTTCATGGTCAAGGGCAGCCAGCGCTACGCCGGTGCGTGGATGACCTTTACTCGCAGAGAAGTGCCCGACTGGTTCAACTTGACCGACAAGCTCAGTGACCCGACACCGCCGAACGAGCTGGGCATGTACGCAGACCTCACCGTCGAACGGGCCCGCAAATACCACCGGGCTACCTACTCGATCGGCATGGGCGCAGGTCGACGCTTCTGCAAGCTCGTAGATCTCAGCGGTCGGACCAAGTTGCTTGACCTTGGTGGCGGTTCGGGCGCCTATTCGATCAATGCAGTGCAGTCGTTCGAAGGTCTCGAAGCGATTGTGCTCGACCTCGAACCGGTCACCGTTGTGACTCAGGAGTACCTCGAACAGAACGGTGTCACCGATCGCGTCACCACCCATGGCGCTGACTTTGTGAACGAGCCGCTTCCGACCGGCTGCGACGTGGCCGTGATGGCCTCGAACCTGCCGATCTACAGCGCCGAGAACATCGCAAAGGTGGTGCGCAAAACGTTCGACGTGCTCGAGCCCGGGGGCGAGATGCATCTCATTGGCGAGACACTCAACGCCGACGGCGTCGGCCCTATCGACGCTGCACTCTGGGGTATGGCTGAAGTGAACTACGGCGATCATGGCAGTGGCGGTAGGGCACACTCGGTTACCGAATGCATTGGCTACTTCGAAGCAGCTGGTTTCGTCGACGTCGCCAATGTCGAATTCGTCGCAGGCACGCTGACACGAACCGTTGGCCGCAAGCCCTAGCGAACGGGCCGCTGCCCGAGGTGGGGCCTACGCCGGCGAGATGAGGGCTTCCCGATCCTCAGTCGCCGACGCAGGCAAATCATGAACTAGGTGACCGGCTCGTCGGTCTGGGCCCATTGGATGGCATGCCAGGCAACGCCGGTCGGGAAGTGCCACGCGTGCAGTTGGCGTTCGATGGCATCGGGACTCTCGCCAAGCGCGAGCAGCGTTCGTGCCAAATGAGCGGCTCGCACCAGTTCGGTGCGCCGCTGCGCGCCGTCTCCGTCGGGGCTAAGTGTCCATTCACTGTGCAGTTGTTGCAGCCGCTCGCTGAGCCGTTGGAGCTGGCGTGGCGAGACCATTGGTAAGCGTCTGCGTACCTGCAACACATCGCCGGTGAGTTCGGCCATGCCGAACTTGACGCAGCGCTCAACGGTGCGCACGAACGGTGCCTTGCGGTGCAGCCGAGGGCCGAGCCCGATCTCACGACTCAGCGCCATGGTGTCGCACTCGAAGCCGTCGGGTGAAGCGTCGAACCCATCGGCGAACCTGCGCAGCAACAGGGTTGTGCTTGGCCCCAGTAACGGCAACCAAAATGTCTCGACGTAGGCCGATCGAGGGTCGTGGGGCGCACCGTCGCGATCGGCCCAGGGAAGCACCCCAACTTGGCTCGGAAAGTCTTGAGCGGTACTTGTCGGCGAACTACTAGGCGCAGGGGTGCTTGTCGACGAGGCGATGATGGACATAAGGCGACCTTCGTAAGGAGGAGTCGAGGAGGGAAGCCATGCAGGTACTATTTCATGCTGTTTCAGCATATGTCAAGTACCTTCTGCCAAAACCACTCAACAAACTGCGGTCATGGCCTCGCTGCTACATTTCGTCTGGTGAAGCACCAAGGACCTGATGCAGCTGTCGAGCAAGCCGCAGCGCTGGTGGCGAGGGCCTCGGCGGTAGCAGTACTTACAGGTGCCGGTATCTCGACCGATTCGGGCATCCCCGACTTTCGAGGCCCGCAAGGCGTCTGGACCAAGAACCCCGAGGCCGAGAAGAAGTCGAACATCGAGACGTGGGTCAACGATGTTGAGTACCGCAAGCAACGATGGCAGCGTCTCGCCGACGGCACGGTCTGGGCTGAGCGCGAACCCAATGACGGCCATCGTGCTTTGCTGGCGCTCGAGCGAGACAACAAGCTGCACACGCTGGTTACCCAAAACGTCGACGGGCTGCATCAGGCCGCGGGTTCGACTGAAGACCTCGTCGTTGAAGTGCATGGAACCACTCGGCGGGTCAAGTGCCTCGAGTGCGGCGATGGCGCACCGATGCAGGTAGCGCTCGACCGAGTGCGAGCTGGCGAAGACGATCCGCCGTGCAAGAACTGTGGTGGCATTCTCAAGTCAGCCACTATCTCGTTCGGGCAGGCGCTCGAAGTCGATCCGCTGCGTCGCTCGCACGAGGCAGCCCAGGCGTGCGATCTGCTGCTCGCCATCGGGTCGACGCTAGGTGTGTTTCCGGTGGCCCATATGGTGCCGATCGCCGCTGAGGCTGGCGCAGACATCGTCATCATCAACGCCGAACCCACCGGCTTCGACAATCTGGCGAGTGTCGTCGTGCGCGGTTCGATTTCTGAAGTTCTGCCCCGCATCGTTGATTACAAGGCTGAGGCATAGAGTCTCGCGATGTCCACCTTCCGCGAGTTGCTCGCTGCCGCCAAGAGCGAGATTGTCGAGATCGATACCGACGAAGGTGAGCGCCGACTTGGCGACGGTGCGCTGTTGCTCGATGTTCGCGAGCCCGACGAATACTCCCAAGGGGCCGTCGCCGATTCGATCCACATCGCTCGCGGCCAACTCGAAGTCAGTGTCGAAGCTCGCATCCCGGACCGGTCGGCGGCCATTGTGGTCATGTGCGCCGGGGGAGCGCGATCGGCCTTTGCCGCGCAGACCCTCGCAGCAATGGGCTACACCAACGCGGTCTCGATGGCCGGCGGCTTCAACAAGTGGAAAGACGACGGTCACTCTTGGGTTGTGCCCCAAGCCTTGACCGCCGAGCAGCGCAATCGATACCAACGGCACTTGTCGTTGCCCGAAATCGGCGAGACTGGCCAACTCAGCCTGCTCGAAGCACGTGTTGTGTGCCTGGGCGCCGGCGGACTCGGCTCACCGGCGGCCATGTATCTCGCCGCTGCTGGTATCGGCACGCTCGGCATTGTTGACATGGACGTCGTCGACGCCTCGAACCTGCAACGCCAACTCTTGCACAACGTGAACCGCGTCGGTGACCGTAAAGTCGACTCGGCCAAAGAAACGCTGACCCGCCTGAACCCTGACGTCAACGTTGTCACTCACGATGTGCGTCTTGGCGCCGACAACATTATCGACATCGTTTCGGGCTACGACATCATCGTCGACGGCACCGACAACTTTCCGGTTCGGTACATGGTCAACGACGCGTCGGTGAAGTTGGGCATCCCCGTGGTGCACGGTTCGATCTTCCGATTCGAAGGTCAGGTGACTGTGTTCGATCCCCGAAACGGCCCGACGTATCGAGACATGCTGCCCGAAGCCCCACCACCTGAGTTGGCGCCGAGCTGCGCCGAGGCCGGGGTGCTCGGGGTCTTGCCTGGAGTTATCGGCTCGATTCAGGCTCTCGAAGCCATCAAGCTGGTGTTGGGGCACGGCGACTCGCTCGTCGGCCGACTCTTGATCTTCGATGCTGGCGAGATGTCGTTTCGCGAATACAAGCTGACGCGGGACCCGGCGAATCAGGTCACGTGGCAAAACCGCGATGCCATCAAGATTGTCGAGCTCGACGGGCTCTGCTCACCGGGCTGATGTCGCGGCGTGCTGGTCGTTGCACATTTCACATCTGAATCTTGCTGGGGTGATGCCGATCTCGACAGAGCACTGCTACTCTCTCGGAGGTCCTTGTGGGCGGAGTAGGTGTTCTCGACGCGAGAGCTCATGAATCACCGACATCCCATCAAGCGTTCGATCCGCCCAACCGTTGGCGCCCCTCGGGCCAACGGCATCCGGCGAGCCAGCTCACGCACTGGCTCAGTAGCCATGCTGTGCCTGATTGCCTGCGCCGCGCTCGTAACCGCGCTACTGCCGACAGTGCCCGCTGCCGCGCAAGGTCCGGCAAATTTCGTGTTCACCGGAGCCGGCTGGGGCCACGGCGTTGGCATGAGCCAGAACGGCGCTCGCAACATGGCCAATCAAGGGCTGAATCACGTCGCCATCTTGAACCACTACTACCCGAACACGGTGCTCTCGACTGCACCACAGCTGGACCAGATTCGAGTCCACATCGGCGACGCTCCACTCGTTGAGTTATCGTCGGCAGGCTCGATGACGTTTGAACGCAATGGCGTCGTGCTGAACTCGCTCGCATCAGGATCGATCCAGGTAACCGCCCACGATGGCGGCCTGCAGGTCGGCAGCGTCTGGACCACCGGCAGCGCGAGCGACCCTCTGTTCGTCTCATTCCCTCAGCCCGTGAAGATCTCCAACAACGGTCACCGCTATGTGTGGGGCAAGCTCCAAATCACGAATCGCAACGGCGAGGTTCGAGTCGTCGAAGTGCTTTCGCTCGAAGACTACGTCGCAGGTATCGCCGAAATGCCGGCAGCTTGGCCGCTCGAGGCGCTGATGGCACAGGCCATCGCAGCTCGCACCTATGCCCACGAAGTCACATTGCACCGTCGGGCCTCGACCGAATGGGCCCAGGAGTACGACATCAGTGGCACAACCGTTGACCAGAACTACATTGGTTGGGACGCCCAAGACAGCGATTGGGACAAGAAATGGACCGCCGCCGTTACGGCCACCGCAGGGGTGGAGATTATTGACGGCAACGGCCCCATTCGCGCCTACTACTCGGCAACGAATGGCGGTTGGACCGAAACTGCGGCTTACGTGTTCTCGAACGACGTGCCCTACACCGTGGCAGGCCCCGATCCCTATGACGCTGGTGGTCACAACTGGACCACGTGGACCCGCACCTACTCGCAATCAGCGATGAGTCGTTGGCTCAATGCAGCCGCTGATACCTCGGTCGGCACCCTGACCGGAATCACGGTGCTGGGCGGTGCTGGTGCTTCTGCTCGCATCGACAAGGCAACGGTCGAGCTCACCGGAACCGCTGGAACCAAGCGGGTCACCGGTAGGCGACTTATGCTCGTCATGAACGCGGGCATCTTCGGCGGCGGTGGAACCCTCGACGACCACCTGCCCGGCACCTATACCACCATCGGTAACGGCCAAAGTGCGGGTGCACCCCAGTCCGACGGCATCAGCTCGTTGGCCGAAGTCACTCCAGATCCGGTTCCTGAAGGCACCAACCCTAACCGCTTCACGCCGCCGCCAGGATGGACCCCTGAGCCCGGCACCGGCACCCCGCCACTCTCTCGTGCTGACGCAGCGCCGGACGCCGAGACGAACGATGAGGCCACCGCTGAGGATGGCTCATCAGACGATGCACCGAGCACCCCCGCGTTCGTTCCGCCGCCGGGCTGGACACCAGAGCCTGGCACCGGCACGCCGCCGATCTCGGGCGCTACGCAAACACCAGCTTCCGTCGATGGCGCGCTCAGCGCGAACCCGACGCCGCCCGCCGGCTACATCCCAGAACCAGGGACCGGCACGCCACCCGTCAATGCTGATACGAGTGCCGACACGAAGGTTGACGCAGGCACCACCAACGACAGTGCTGGATCGAGCGATTTCTCTCCACCCGAAGGCTGGACCCCTGAGCCCGGTACCGGCACACCACCGATCTCGACCACAGACACGACGACGGTCGGTGGCACCGGTGGTGGCCTAGCCCTGGCCGCATCAGTGAACTCAGCGGCACCTGAGTCTCAATCTGAGTTCGCCGTATTTCGGGTAGTTGCGCCGACCGACGCCCTCGCCGATCAAGCCAAAGATCGCATTGCCGGCCTCGACCAAAAAGGTATTGGAACCTTCGACAACGCTGCCTATGGCGCCGACATCGTCGGGGCGTTGGCACCGCAGCCTGCAAATGGGTTTTGTACGATCACCGACGATGGCATCATCTGCGCCACCGACGAGAGCCTCGCCACGCCTTCTGGCTGACGCGCCATGACGGTACGAGGGGCTCCAGAAGTCGCACACCTCTATCGCCCGCACGCGATCGCAGCCTCGACGGGGTGGGCCGACTCGCGTCACGTCGACGTCTTGTTTCCAGATGAACTGCCAGGCACCGAAACGATGGGTGCCGGACGCCTCGCCGAATTCGCCACCGGGCGCGCGTGTGCTCGCCAGGCGCTGCGAGCAATCGGAGCGGGTGACACACCGATTCCGCGTGCCGGGCGCCGCGTGCCGGTTTGGCCTGAGGGCACGACCGGGTCGATCAGCCATATTCAGGGTTGGTGTGTCGCCGTTGCAGCGACCCTAGGTCCGGTTGCAGCGATTGGGATCGATGTCGAAGAGGTCGAACGAGTGCGTCCAGCAGTGGCGAAACGCGTGCTGACGCCAACCGAGTTGGAAGCGATCGCGGACGCTTCCGAAGCTGACCAGCAGCTTGCTACTGCGATCGCATTCTCAGCCAAGGAAGCGTTCTACAAGGCTCACTATCAGCTCGACCCACGCTTCATAGGATTCGACGTAGTCCACGTCGAACGCCTTGACGATGAACAGTTTCGTTTTCACCCCGCGTCGCCAGAGTTGAGTGCTGAGGTCGTAGCGCGGGCTACCGGCCGTCTGTCAATCACTGATGGCCGGGTCACTACCGCCGTCGCAATCGAAACATGAATCGCGCAGGTGTGAAACGTCGAGCGGTACCCTCATCGCCGTGACCAAGCTCGTGATTATTGGTGGTGGCCCCGCCGGCAGCACCTGCGCGACCTATGCGGCGCGATTCGGTGCCGAGGTCGTCGTGATCGAAGACCAGATCATCGGTGGCGCAGCCCATTTGCTCGATTGCATCCCGTCAAAGGCAATGATCGCTACCGGCGGTGCGATGGCGTTTCTTGAACGCAGCGAAGGTATGGGGCTCGAAGACGTCGATCCTCGACTTGATCCCGATGCGCTTGGCATGCGACTTGCAGGCATTCGCAACCGACTGAGCACCTCGTCGCTGGACCTACTGGGATCGCAACGAGTTCGCATCGTCAATGGCCGAGGCACAATCATCGACGAGAACACGGTCGAAGCCACAACTGTCGACGGCACTGAGATTTTTGAAGCCGATGTAATCGTTCTTAGCACCGGCAGCCGACCCCGCATTCCCGATTGGTGCGCGACCGACGGCAAGCGCATTTTGACGACTCGCGACGCGTACCCGCCCGACGAGATGCCCGAACACCTTGTCGTTATCGGCTCAGGCGTTACCGGGGTTGAGTTTGTGCACATGTTCACCTCGTTCGGCTCAGACGTGTCGCTCATCGTGAGCCGCCAGCACGTGCTTCCCGGCAAAGATCCCGAAGTCGCTGCAGTACTCGAAGCTGACTTTGTCGAGCGAGGCGTGCGGCTGCTCAAGGGTGCACGCGCGACCTCGATCGACCACACCACCGACGGTGTTCAAGTCAACTGTGACGATGGCCGCATCGTTGTCGGCACCCATGCACTGCTGGCAATTGGTTCAGTGCCGAACTCAAATGGTCTGGGGCTCGAAAACGTTGGTATCGAAACCGATGGCGGCTACGTGCCGATCGACGATGATTGCCGGTCGGCGGTGCAAAACATCTACGCCGCTGGCGATCTCAGCGGCAAACTCCCACTTTCTTCGGTCGCCTCAATGCAAGGCCGCAAGATCGCCGAACAGATAATGGGTCGCGCCACTCACGGTATGAACCGGGTCGACTACGACAAAGCAGCATCGGCCATCTTCACCGAACCCGAGATTGCCGATGTCGGCCTGGCCGAAGCTGATGCCTTTGCAGTCGGTCGCAAGATTCGGGTTACCAAGGTGCCGTTTGCGACCTCGGCAAAGGCGCTCATCAACGACGATTCGCGTGGGTTCATCAAGATCTTGTCTGACCCAGCAACCGGCGAGGTGCTCGGTGGTTCGATCGTGGGTCGCCACGCCGCTGAATTGATCTCGGTCATCTCGCTGGCGGTTACGGCGAGCCTGACGGTTCGAGATATCTACGACAGCCTGCTGGTTCATCCGACTCTTTCCGAGTTGATCACCGACGCTGCCGAATAGCTCCACATGGATGTCGATAACGATGCGGTTCCTGAAGATGAGATCGACGGTGACCCGCTCGCTAGCATTGGTCAACGCATTGGGGCCCGAGCCGTCGACTGGCTGATCTTGATGGCCGTCGCATTGATTATCGGACTGGTTTCGGTGGGGGGAGAGCCCGATACCGACCCGCCGGTGTGGGCGACCCTTACGACAATCTTGATCGTGTTGGTGTATGAGTCCGCGCTGGTGGCATGGCGAGGCCAAACGGTGGGCAAAATGTTGTTAGGCATCGAGATCGTGTCGCTGGCGCATGGCAAGCCGCCCCAAGTGCTGGCCGCCGTGGCGCGTGCAGTTCCGATCGTGGCATTGCTCGTCGTGCTGCAACAGTTCGCCTACATCGCCATGGTGTTCGTCTACTTCACGGCTGGCTTCATGAAGCACAGCAGGGGAGTGCTCGATCTGCTTGCAGGCACCGTCGTTATCCAAGGTCGTACAGCCCGCTAGAGGCTCTCGTTAGCTCGCTTCGATCACCACGACGACGTCGCCGCTACCTACCGAATCGCCGACGCTCACTCGTATCTCGCTCACCGTGCCATCGATGTCAGCGCTGATGTTGTTCTCCATCTTCATGGCCTCGAGAACCAGCACGGTGTCTCCGGCCGCAACGCTCTGGCCGACTTCGACTTCGACATTGACAACAGTGCCCTGCATCGGCACGGCAACTTGGCCGTTGCCGCCACTCGCCGATGTAGCCGACTGCGATCGACGTCGGGCCGCAGCGGTGCCTGAGCTCGCCGGTGCATGTTCAGGAACCCACACCCTGACTTCGTAGCGGCGGCCATTGACTTCGACGGGCACATCGCGCCGTACGAGCGGTGTTTCGTCATCGGCAACGGGAGCCGCAGCTGAGGTCACGCCGGTCAGGTCGAGGGTTTCAGTGACCCACTTTGTCGAGTGTTCGACGCTCGCAAAGTCGCTGTGGGCGAGAATCGCGATGTCGGCCGGGATCGTGGTCGCTATGCCGTCGACGACCAGTTCGTCAAGCGCTCGCAGGGTTCGGCCAATTGCGGTATCGCGGTCGCGGCCCCAACACACGAGCTTGCCAACGAGGTTGTCGTAGTACTGGCTGATCTCATCACCTGAGTCGTAGCCGGTGTCAAACCGGGTGCCGAAGCCGCCTGGGGCCTTGAGGGTCGAAATGGTGCCCGGCGCTGGCAGGAACTTGCCCTCGGCGGGGTCTTCGGCATTGATGCGGACTTCGATGGCGTGTCCGGTGATCTCGACGTCGTCTTGGTCGAACCAGAGCGGTTCGCCAGCAGCGACCCGCAGCTGAGCGTCAACCAAGTCGATGCCGGTCACCAGCTCGGTCACGGGGTGTTCGACCTGCAGGCGAGTGTTCATTTCGAGGTACCAGAACTCACCGTCTTCGTAGAGAAACTCGACGGTACCGGCATTGACGTAGTCGCATCCCTTGGCCACGGTGATGGCGGCTTGACCCATGGCCTCGAGAATTGCCGGATCGATCGCCGGGGCTGGTGCTTCTTCGATCAGCTTCTGATGCCGGCGCTGGGCCGAGCAGTCTCGTGTTCCAAGATGCACGCAGTTGCCGTGACTATCAGCGAGCACCTGAACCTCGACGTGACGAGGTGCTGTCAGATAGCGCTCGAGGTACAGCTCGCCGCGGCCGAAGTAGGCAATGGCCTCTCGGCTCGCTCCCTCGATGGCGGCGTCGATGTCGTCGCCATCAGAGACGACCTTCATGCCGCGCCCTCCGCCGCCGAATGCGGCCTTGATGGCGATTGGCCAGCCGTGGTCGCTGGCAAACGCAATGACCTGTGAAGCCTCGGTGACTGCGTTGGTGTTGCCAGGCACGCCAACCACACCGACATCTTCGGCCGCTGCTCGTGCTGAGAGCTTGTCTCCCATGACCTCGATCGCGGTGGGCGGCGGGCCGATGAACGCGACGTTCATGTCTGTGACTGCTCGGGCAAAGTCTGCGTTTTCGCTGAAGAAGCCATAGCCGGGATGCAGTGCGTCGGCACCGCTGGTGCGCAGGATCTCGAGGATTACGTCGACGTTGAGATAGCTCTCGGCAGCGGTTTGACCACCGAGCGCGTAGGCCTCATCTGCCAGGCGAACGTGCAAGGCGTCGCGATCAAGTTCGCTGTAGATGGCGATCGAAGTGATGCCGAGATCTCGACACGCACGAATAATGCGGACGGCAATCTCGCCGCGGTTTGCAATCAGTACCTTGCTGAACATCGCAATAGCCTGCCAGAAGTGGCCGACGAAACCGAACGTGTCGATGCAGAAGCTGTTGCGGTGGCCTTGCACGGCACGCGATTTTCTTCGATTCGCTGGGTGAAAGAGACCGGTTCTACCAATGCTGACCTGGCCGGTGAGGCCCGGCATGGGGCTGGCGAGCAGGTGCTTGTCACCGACCTGCAAACCGCGGGTCGTGGGCGTCGGAATCGGGTGTGGGACGCGCCTAGCGGGTCGTCGGTCTTGATGTCGGTACTGCTGCGTGATGGATTGGCTCCAAGTCCGTTCTGGACGGTTGGAGCTGTTGCACTTGCAGCCGCACAGGCCGCAGGCGAACGAACTGAGGTGCCGGCGACCCTCAAGTGGCCCAATGATGTGCTCATCGGCGATGCGAAGGTTGCGGGGGTGCTCAGCGAAATCGCCGACGGCGCCGTCATCGTCGGCATCGGGATCAACGTGAATTGGACGGCAGCGATCGTCGAACAGTTCGACGGGCGCGCAACAGCCATCAATCAACACTCACAGAAAAGTGATACTGAGAAAACTGAGTCAGTTGATCGAGGTCAGCTTGTGGTCGATCTGCTTGTGGGCCTCGAGAACCTGCTCAAGCTCGACGTCGATCAATTGCGACGACTCTGGATCGATCGTTGTGCAACGATCGGGCGCCTCGTGCGAGTGGTTCGCGAAGACGGAGATGTGATTGGCGAGGCCGTGGGGGTGCAACGCGATGGCGCGTTGCTGGTGGCCAGCAATGGCGACACGACACCGCACTTCGTTGGCGATGTGACGCATTTGCGACCGATGTGACGGCGCGCAATGGCGTCGTTTCAACGTTCTCAGGCTTCAAAGTTGGGTTGTATTACAGATACTCTGCTTTGTTGGGTCCTGCCGCCGATGGTGCGGTGATTGCGGGTAGCGTGATCGGCCATGGCTGACGACAAGACCGGCTGGTCCGAAAAGGGCCGCAGTTCAAAACGCGGAAAACGGCCCCCCCGTGAAGCAGGCGACGAAGCAATCGCCGATCGCGAGACCACCGCATCGACGACCCCGAGCCGACCCTCGAAGCGCGACAGCTCGAGTTCGTCTGCTGCAGATCCCTCGACCGTTGTACGGGTACCCGCAAGCGATGACGGAGCCCGCAAGGTCGCCAAAGCGGCCGCAGCTGCTGGTCAGCGCGACGTGTCGTTTGCGTCACGACTTGGCTTCCCGGCGCTCGTAGCGCTGGTCTGCTTTCTCGGCACCCTCGCCGTGATCTTGGCGTGGACCACCCGCGATGCGCTCCCACAGCCACTTCAGAACCTCGACCACTGGCACAGCGTCTACGGCGTCTACGACTGCACACTTGAAACCGAGAACAAGTACCTACCACAGTTCTTGTCCGACCAAGACGTTGCGGGCATTCACAGCCATGCTGATGGCATTATTCACATTCACCCGTTCTTCGAGCTGTCCTCAGGCAACAATGCCCAGCTACGGCACTTCTTCGACGAGATGCGTATCGAGGTCGACACCGAACGAATTCGCCTCGACAACGGCCGCGAACTTGTCGCGGGCAACGCGTGTGCCGACGGCAGTCCCGCCGTCATCACCATCCACGAGTGGCAATTCGACTTCCAGGCGCTCGCAGGCGAACCAGCAACAAACATCTATACCGAAGATCTCGGATTGGTCAAGTTCGACAACGATCGTCAGGTCTATGTCTTGGCCTATGCCGCTGAAGGCACCGAGATCGTATTCACAGAAGAATTCAACCCGCTGGCTGAACGGTTTGAACAGCTCAACAACGTGAGTTCGCAGATCCAGTACGACCCAAGTGGTTTGGCGCCTCTGGACTCCGGCGTCCAAGTCGAAGTTGAAGGTGGCGACAGTGACGATGTCGAGATCGAAATTATCGAACCCGACGCAGACGCAGACGAGTAACTCGGCGAACAGCCCGAGTAGCTAGAGGCCGAGCTCCTCAATCAAACGACTGCTTGAGTCGGCTTTTGCGTTGCCGCCCATATCAAAGATCATCTCAACGCCGTAGCGCTCGCAGATCTCGGTTTCGGGCACGGCTGCGTCACCATCGCGATCGCCACCATTTCCGAAGATGATGCGGTGCTCACCAAAGCGCTGAGCGATGTGTTCGATACTCGCACTCACCGTGCCATCGGCATCGACGGCCACCATCGAGTGGTCAACACAACCCAATGCGGCGACGATGCGATGACGGTCGGCCTCGTCGATGATGACACGGCCCTTCTTAAGTTCTTGCTGCAGGTTGTTGTTGACGATGACAAAAAGTTCGTCGCCTGCGGCGGCGCCAGCTTCGATGTAGTCGAGATGTCCGACATGAAGTGGGCCGAAGTAGCCGCTCACGATGACGAGTGTTGGCTGGTTCATTGCATGCTCCGTCGGCCCGGTCTGCACCAAGATAAGCCCAAGCTGCGGTTAGCGGAATAAGTCATCGGCCGCGTCACGCACAATGTGTTCGCGCACCGATGCCTCGCCGAACCAATCATCGGGACCGCCCCTGACAATGGCGACCGGCCAACCGGTGCTCTTGCCCATCGCCAACTCAGCGGCGCACGCGAGCTCGTCGACGAGCGCCACCTCGGTCACCTGTAGCTCGCGGCCGAGCGCATCGTTGGTACCACGCAGATCAAGGATTGCTCGCAGGCCAGCGCACCCGATTGCAACATCAGTGACGCCGCGGCGCCAGGGCCGGCCGAACGTATCGCTGACGATGACACCCACATCGATGCCATCGCGTCCTTTGATTGCGTCTCGGATGCGACGGGCCGACCGATCGCTGTCGTCGGGCAACAAGGCTGCTTGGCCCCGCTCGACGTTCGAAAGGTCGATGCCAGCGTTGGCGCACACAAAGCCGTGCTTCGTCTCGCTGATGATCAACTCGCCGCGCCGGCGAAGAATCCGCACTGATTCGCGCTCGACAATTGGCTTGTGGCTCAACGGATCGCTGGGGTCGATTGCGATCATTGCGCCTTCGGCCTTCGACACGATTTTCTGCGTGACCACGACCACGTCGTGGTGCTCAAGGTCAACCGATTCGCTAATCATCGTAGCGAGATCGTCACCACGGCTAATTTCTGGCAGTCCGGTTACCGGAAAGATCTCAAGTCGCATTACAGGGCTCCGGGAGCGTTTAAGACGGTGGTGGCGAGCGCTGCAGCAATCGCAGACTCGGTCATCATCGTGTTGGTCACATGCACGGTAGTTCCGGTTGCGCTCAGCTCTGGGGCCAAGTCGGCATCGATCGTGTCGGCCACAAAGTGCCCGGCCAGGTCGGCAAAGATGCGAGCGACGCCGACCGAGGACACCTCGTGACCCAGGCTCTGCATCAGGTCGGCGGCGGGTCCTTTGACCGCAGCGCCGCCGATGATCGGCGAGATGCACACGGTGACATCGCGTCGCGCTGCTACTGCGTCTCGCAGGCCCGGCACAGCCAGGATTGGGGCGATCGAGACGAACGGGTTGCTCGGCGCAATCACGACCCGATCAGCGCCAGCTAGCGCGTCGAGCACGCCGGGCGCCGGGGCAGACTGTTCGACGCCGTCGAACGCAACTGAGGTGACGCGATCTCGGTGCTGGCGTTCGACGAAGTAGCGCTGGAAGTCGAGGACTTCACCGCTGTCGATCGTCACTCTGGTGCTGACAGGGTCATTGGTCATTGGCACGAGTTCAAGTTCAAGTCCCCAGGCTGTCGCGATCTCGGTCGTGACGGTGCTTAACGTCGCTCCTTCATCGAGCCGTTGGGTGCGATACATATGGGTGCCAAGGTCGCGATCGCCCAAGCCGAACCAGGTCTGGCCGCCATAGCGATCGAGGGTTTCCTTGGCGTTCCAGGTCTCGCCGACCAGACCCCAGCCGGTTTCTGGATTGATAGCTTCGGCCAGGGTGTAGGTGCATGTGTCGATGTCAGGGCTGATAGCAAGCCCGTGAAGTCGCATGTCGTCGCCAGTGTTGACGATCGCCGTGATCGCGGCCGGATCGACGACCTGCACGAGCCCGCGCAAGAACCGTGCGGCGCCGACACCCCCGCACAACACGACGACAGATGTCGCCGTCACGTCGGGCGAGTCAGACCCGAGAGGCGCAACAGTTCGGGTCCGGCTTCGGCGAGCGTCGTGGCGAGAGCGTTCATGTGCTCACCAGTGCTTCCTCCAACGGAATCGCCGAGTGCGGCAACCACCGCGCCCGCGGCCGCACTCGCTGGCTCGGCGATCATTTCGACCTGCTGAAGCACCGTGTTGATCGCAGGTTCGGCGGCGGGAATGCGCTCGACGAGATCGCGTCGAGCAATGTTGACCTGGCGCAGCCCGAGTATCAGCGAACCAATGCCAACTTCGGCGATCTCTCGCAGAAGTTCTTCTGTATCTCGATCACCAGCGGGGTCCACGCAGCGAGTCTAGAAGCCTGGCCTTGGGGGTACGCATCCGGACCCGACAGGGTGAGTAGATTCGTGGGGTTGTGGATGATCCGCCCCTCACTCCTTTGGTAGCGTCTTCGCCAGAAGCTGGCGGTTCGACGATGACGGCCAGCTATCCGCTGGTCACGGTCACCGTCGTTGCCCACAACCCGGGGGCATGGTTCGGCGATGTGCTGCGCTCGATTGCATCCCAGGACTATCCGACGCTCGATGTTGTCGTTATCGATGCGGCTAGCGACGACAGCGTTGCGCCCGAAGTCCATGAAATCTTGCCCGAGGCAACGGTGTTTCCGCTGGTCCTCAATCAGGGCTTTGCCAAGAACGCAAACGTGATCTTGGATCACGAGGCGCTAGGTCCATACCTGCTCATCTGCCACGACGATGTGGCACTGGCGCCCGATTGTATTAGGCGGCTCGTCGAAGAAACACTGCGCTCAAACGCCGGGGTCGTCGGGCCCAAACTGCTCGACTGGAATGATCCCTCCCGAATTCTTCATGTCGGCCTCGGAGCCGATAAGACCGGCTTGGTGTCTGACCTGGCCGAACCGGGTGAATACGACCAGGAGCAGCACGACGCGGTGCGCGACGTGTTTGCCGTGCCTGGCGCTGTCACCTTGTTGCGCACCGACCTGTTTAAGGCCTTGGGTGGGTTTGACGAGCAGATGCTCGTTCGAGGCGAAGACCTCGATCTGTGCTGGCGGGCCCACGCGCTTGGTGCCCGAGTCATCGTCAATCCTGCCGCTACCGCTCGCCATCGTGAAGATCTCGGCACCCGCATCGTCGGTCGTGACTACGACCGATTCGCTCGCCGCCATCGAATCCGTTCGATGCTCTCGAACTACGGCTGGCTCCACACGCTACGCGTTGTGCCCCAGGCCATTGCCGCATCGTTTGTGAACATCGTCGTCGCGCTGTTTCAGGGGCGAGTTGCCCTCATTGGTGAGATTGTTGGTTGCTGGCTGTGGAACGTGCGTCGGCTTCCCTCGATCCTGCAACGTCGTCGCGACCTTAAAAGGATCCGTCAAGTTGACGACACCGAAGTGCGTGCGATGCAGGTGCCCGGCTTCGAGGTGCTGGCCGCGTGGCGTCGAAACCGTTCGGACCGCAGAGAAATGCAGGCTGCGGATGCCCTCGTCGAAACGAGCGCGTCACGATCTGAGCGAGCCCAGGCACTACAGGCAAGCGTCGCCGTCTGGTCCCTCGCCGCTCTGGTGCTGGTGTTCGGCAGCCGGGGTCTGATCAGCGACGGCTTGCCATTAATTAATGAGTTCACGTCGTTCCCTGACGGGCCGAGTTCGCTGCTCACCGAGTGGGGGAGCACTTGGCGCAGTACTGGGGTTGGCGCCGACGCGCCGTCGTCGCTGCTGCACATGTTGCTTGGCTTCGCCGGCGTGGCGCTGTTCGGGCAGATGGGTCTCGTTCGTCTGCTGGTAACGCTCGGGTTAGTTGGCGTGGGTGTCGTGGGCGCCTATCGGCTGTTGACGCCGTTTCGGGCATGGCAGGCGCAGCTCGTAGCGCTCGTGGTGTACGCCGCCTCGCCGCTGCCGTACAACGCTCTGGTTGGCGGCAGCTGGTCAGGTTTGGCGGCCTACGCGGCGATGCCCTGGATCGCTAAACGTCTTGCCATGGCGGCATCGATCGCGCCGTTCGCGGATCCCGATCCGACGTTCGCTCGTCGCAGTGCCGACACTGCTGTGTTGGCACTGATTCTCGCGTTGGCAGCCCTCATCGAGCCGACCGTGGTGCTGGCGCCGTTGCTGATCGCCCTTGGTTGGCTGGTTGGCTCGTTGGCAACGCGGCGCGTTGCTGGCACCGGACGGCTGCTCCTTGTCGCACTGGCGTCGATGGCAGGCGCGTTCGTTCTGCTGATGCCGGCATCAATCGGGCTTGTCCAGCGCAATGCGGTGTGGTCGACGTTGGTAGGCGCGGCGCCGATCGAACCCGGAGAGTACGGATTGACATCGCTGGCTCGGCTTGCGGTCGGGCCTCATGGCGGCACGTGGGTCGGCTGGTTGCAGCTCATCGTGCCCGCATTGGCGATTGTGATGGCGTCGGGCACTCGGTTGGCGTGGGCGGCACGCAGCTGGGTCGTTGCCATCGGTTCGCTGGCTATAGCACTCGCCGCGCAACAAGGTCGGTTCGATGCAGCATTGCCGTCGCCCGATGTATTGCTGGCGCCGGTCGCTCTTAGTTTGGCGCTCGCGGCCGCCATGACAGCGGTCGCGTTCGGAAGCGATTTGCGCCGCTACCGATTTGGCTGGCGACAGCTGGTGCCATTCATCGCAGTCGGCGCACTGATCGCGTCGTCAGGCGCAGGCTTGGCGAGCGCCGTTGATGGGCGGTGGCAGGTTGCCGAGGCTGGCTACGCCGACGTCTTCGGCTTTCTCGACGAGCGGGCACCCGCCCATGACCGCGCATTATGGATCGGCGATGAAGGCTTGTTGCCGGTTGAGGCATGGCGCTACGACGACGAATTGGCATTTGCGATCACGCACGCTCATACACCGACCGTGCTCGACGCGACGATCGGCAACCCGCACCCCGTCGTCGACCAGATTCGCGACGATGTTGAAGTCTCGATGGCCGGGGCGTCGAATCGGCTTGGGCAAACCCTTGCGTTCTACGGCATTCGTTATGTGATCGTTGTCGAGGCCAATGCGCCCGAACCGTTCAGCACGATCGTCAAGCCCGTCGATCCGGTATTGGCAAACCGACTAACCGAGCAGCTCGACCTGGTGCGACTCGAGGTGCGTGCTGGCGCAACGGTCTACGAGAATCAGGCTCGGGTGCCGATCGTCAGCGCCTTTGAACCCGGGGCTCTGGCCTCTGGTACGCCGACGATGACCTCGTATCAACTCGCTCTCGATGAGTTTGCGAAAGCATCGTTTCGTTCCTACAACGGCTCGGTCGTGCCGAGCGATCTGTACTTTGCGGTGCCTGCCGAATCGCGCTGGTCACTCGAGGTCGGTGGCGAGATTGTGTCTCGCCAGGCGTACGACTGGGCCTCGACGTTCGTTGTCGACAGCGCTGGCCCGGCAACCTTGCAACACAGCAATCGGCCTCTGTACTGGATCGCATCTCTTGTTCAACTGGCTGCATGGATCGCCCTTGGGGCCGTGCTCATCTTGGCCCGCAGGCGACGCTCATGAAGCGGGTTCCTGTCGTTCTCGTGCTCGTCGTGCTCCTGGCCGGGCTGTTGTTTCTCGAACGCACCGGCGACCGGACCGAGGCCGAAGCTGCCACGATTGTTGTTGGCGGGCCGCAGGCGCCAGTCGGCGAGGGCGAAAGGTCGACGTGGTACTGCAGCGCTGGGTTCACAACCCCTGACGCTTCGAACGACCATCAGGTGATCGTTACCAACGACAGTGACCAGGTTGCCTCAGGGCAACTCACAGTGTTTCCTTCGCTTCCAAATACTCTGGGAGATATGGTCCCGATCGAGCGGGCGGTGCAACCATTGCAGGTCGCACCACGTTCGCAGAGCGTCGTATCTCTGGCACCGCTTGTCTCGTCACTCGACGAACGTCTGCAACTCGAGACCGGTTCATTCGTGGCTGCGCTCGGAGAGTTCGAAACAGGCGGAGTCAGCGTGGCGCACGCGATCGTGACCCCAGCAGGTCGCGACGCTGCGCCGTGCGCTACATCGGCATCGAACAGCTGGTGGTTCGCAAGCGGTACTACGACGAACGAGGTGCAGTATCAGCTGTATCTGCTCAATCCGTTTCCCGACGACGCCGTCGTCGATATCAGCTTCGTCACCGACGGCGGCATTCGCACGCCGAGTCGCTTTGATGGTCGTCTCATTCCTCGCCAGAGCGTCACAATGCTTGACATCAGCGCCGAAGTGCCGGTGTGGGACCAAGTGACCACCGAGATCACGACACGTACGGGGCGGGTAGTCGCTGAACGCGTGCAGCTCTTTCGCGATCCAGGCGGACCGATCGGGGTCTCGCTGACGCCGGGCGTCAATGAGATGTCAGAGCAATGGTTCTTCCCTGCGGGGGGTGCGCTCTTGAACGCAGCCGAGAGTTATGTGATCTTCAACCCGACCGACGAGGCCGCCGAGGTTGAGTTCGAACTCAAGCCTGATTCTGCGGATCGAGTCGGCGATATCGCGCCGTTCGGCCTACCGATTGGGGCCAATGAGCGTTGGGTGGTCACGGTAAGCCGACATGGCACCCACCCGGTGTCGACCGTGGCCGAGCTCGACGCGACCAACATCGCTGCTCCCGGCGAGCGGTACTTCGTGTCGGTCCGCAGCTTTAACGGCGTGCCGGTGGTAGCCGAACGCGTGCTGACCCGCCCTATCGACACGCAGCGAGGCGTCGCGACATCGTTTGGCATCACCATGGCATCCACTGATCAAGTGCTCGCCGTGCCGGTACCACTGACGAGCACGGCGATATCGGTCGAAGCTGCTGCCCAATCGGGCGAACTAGCGATTTTGAACCCGGCAGGTGACACGATCTCGCGAGTCGAGATCTGGGTGGGTCGCGACGATGCAGCGCCGCTCATGCGTGAACAGGTTGAGTTGGCGCCTCGGCGTCGGGCCAACTTCGACCTCGCGACATTGCTACGTGATGGCGATCGCTGGATTCGGATTGTCTCATCGACCGGCACGATGGCCGAGCTGGTCATTGGCACCGACACGTCGATCGTTTCGCTGGCTGCAACGCCGTCGGTGCATACGACGAGCGTTCCCGACCTTCTCTCGTTTGACTAGCGGCGACCGGTACTAAAGGCGACAGATCAGCTCGCCGTGCACAACGACGAACCAGGCAGCAGGATCGCCGGCCCATTGAGACCACGCCGTCGATAACTCGCTGAGTTCGTCACGGCTGCTCAGGCCGAGCTCCACGGCTCTATCGGCGAGCGACGAGCTCACGATGCGCTGAGCCCATGTGCCACCCCACCACGCCGCTCCTTCGGGGGCGGTAAAGAGCCAGGTGCTCACCGACGGAGTCACGTCGGTGAAGCCCGCTTCGCGAGCCCAGGCGACCAGGTGGCGTGCCGCGTCAGGTTCGGCATCGTTCGCGTACGCCACAGCCCGGTACAGCTCTTGCCATCGATCGAGCAGAGGAGAGGCCGGCGACCAGTGCATCGCTGCATAGTCGGCGTCGCGCACCGCGACGACTCCGCCCGGCTTCACAACTCGCTTCATTTCACGAAGCGCAGCGATTGGGTCGCTGACATGCTGAAGCACCTGGTGGGCATGGGCTACGTCAAAGTGGTTGTCGTCGACGGCGAGGTTGTAGAGGTCCATTGTCTCGAACCGCGCTGAAGTGCCCGGGTATGCGGCGCGTGCCTGGTCGATCACCTCGCTGCTCAAATCGAAGGCGAGTACCTCGCTTGATTCGCCCAGGAGTTCGGCAAACTCGACGGTGATGCTTCCGGGCCCGCAACCGACATCGAGCAGCGATTGTCCCGGTGTCAGCAGCGGCGCAAGATAGGCCGCCGAGTTCGCGATGGTGCGGGTTGCGTGGGCGCCGACCACGCTCGCGTGGTGGCCGTGGGTGTAGATATCTGCGGGCATGCGCGCAGCGTAGTGTCCGGTTGGTTGCCCGGCTAGGTGGGGCGTGTCAGCCGTTAGGCAACGGGTTGATGGTCGCAGCCAACGCGGCACGGTGATCGGGGCCGAGGGGTCCAACGATGGCCAGATGTGTTGTGCCCGAGTCGTCGACGACGACCGCCGTTGGAACCGAGTCGATTCGGTACTTGCGGTGGATGTCAGCCGAGGCGCCAACCTCAACCTCTTCGACAACGACGGCCTCGGACTCGTGGCTGCGAAGCTCAGCCATGACCGCCGCGCACGACGAACATGTTGCCGATGTAAACACGGCGATCAGCCAGTCGGCGCTCGGGCTGCGAAAATCAGAGCGATCGAGTGCACCGGGTGGCTCATTGCGGCCATTCGTCGGTGCTGATGCAACGCGGGTGGCCAGCGCACGCGCCAACCAGAACGCGCCGAGCGCGACAAGCACCATGATTGCAACCGTCGAGAGCACCGCCAAGCCCTGTCAGTTGGTCGAAGGACCGTCGAGACCCTCGCGGAGCCGATCGGCGTTTGGGGCATCAGTCAGCTGCGAAGCGTTTGATGGAACCGTGTCGCTGGGCGCATCGGCGAGGGCAAGGAGTCGGTTGACCTCTGCGCCGTCGATCGTCTCGCGCTCGAGAAGGGCTCGGGCTACCAAGTCGAGGCCGTAGCGGTGACGGGTAAGAACGTCGTGACAGCTATCTTCGGCTTCACGAAGAATGCGAGCGACCTCTTCGTCGATGACGGTTGCGGTTTCGTCGCTGTAGTCCTTGGTCGAGACGAGCTCGTCGCCAAGGAACACTTCGCCGTTCTGGCCCCACGCCATCGGGCCGAGCTTCTCGCTCATGCCCCATTCGCGGACCATCTTGCGGGCTAACTCGGTGTTGCGCACCAAGTCGTCGTTGGCGCCCGTCGACAGCTGACCAAAGACGAGCCCTTCGGCTACGCGGCCGCCCATGCGAACGATGAGCATGTCTTCGATGTAGTCGCGGCGATAGATGTGGCGCTCGGCTTCAGGCAGCTGCATCGTCACGCCCAGCGCCATGCCGCTGGGGATGATGCTGACCTTGTGAAGCGGGTCGGCCGTCGGCAGCACCGCTGCACAGACGGCGTGGCCAGCTTCGTGGTATGCGATTGCTTCTTTTTCGTCATCGCTCAGTGCGGTCGATTCGCGCTTCTGACCCATGAGCACGCGGTCGCGCGCCGACTCAAAGTGGATCATGCGCACCATGGTGTCGCCAGCGCGAACTGCGAACAGCGCTGCTTCGTTCACGAGGTTCGCCAAGTCAGCGCCGCTCATGCCGGGCGTACCACGGGCGACGAGGTTGAGGTCGACGTCGGGTGCGGTGCGCTTGCCCTTGACGTGCACCCGCAGGATCGCAAGACGATCTTCGAGCTCAGGTAACGAAACGACGACCTGACGGTCGAAGCGACCAGGTCGCATCAGCGCAGGGTCGAGAATGTCGGGCCGGTTCGTGGCCGCCATCATCACGATGCCTTCGGTCGCCTCGAAGCCGTCCATCTCGGACAGCATCTGGTTGAGCGTCTGTTCGCGCTCGTCATGGCCACCGCCGAGACCTGCGCCTCGCTTGCGGCCGATCGAATCGATCTCGTCGATAAAGATGATGGCTTTGCCCATCTTGCGTGCTGACTCGAAGAGGTCACGCACTCGGCTGGCACCGACACCGACAAACATTTCCATGAAGTCAGAACCGCTTACCGACAGGAATGGCACACCGGCCTCGCCAGCTACGGCTCGCGCGATAAGCGTCTTACCGGTGCCTGGGGGGCCGACCAGCAGGATTCCCTTGGGGATCCGGGCCCCGATCTCGGCGTACTTCTCGGGCTCTTTGAGGAACTCGACGACTTCGGTGATCTCTTGCTTGACACCCGAGTAGCCCGCAACGTCTTCAAACGTAGTGCCGGGGCGCTCGGTCGAATAGGTCTTGGCCTTCGAACGACCGATCGACATAATGCCGCCGATTTGGCCTTGCGCTCTGCGCTGCATCCACCAGAAGAAGGCAATCAGCAAGCTGATCGGGAGCAGCAGGGGAATCATGTTGGCCCAGAACGAAGACTGAGGCGTCACGAACGTCAGGTCGAGATCGTCGGCGTTATCGAACAGCGCTCGATCGCTCTCGCTGAGTTCGATAGGGCCCTTGCTCGTAAACGCTTCGCCCAGCATTTCATCGCCGGTTGGGCAGACGCCATCACCTGCGGCTGGAAGATAGTTGCCGATTATTTCGCCGTTCAGGTTGTTGAACTCGGCGCTACAGACCTGGCCATCGCGGACCTGCGCGGTGAACTCGTCGTAGCTGATCTCGTCGCCGGTGTTTGACGGCGAGATCGAGGGAAGCACCACCAGCGCGACCACGGCGAAGATTGCGAGCCAGACAAGCAGTCGCGACCATCGAGGGTCGCTGGTGGAAAATTTCGAGTCACCGCCCATTTCATTGCGTGATGGGGGCGGCGGTGGAGGGGGTTTCGCCATGCGTAAAGGGTAGGCCCGATCGGCTTGAGTGACGTGTCGCGTCAGCAAAGTCGAACGCCTGGGTTGTGGACCAGAGGTCGTGGTTGGATCGTGCGCTGTCAAACACGTGGGGCGCTAGGTTCATTCCAGAGGTCTGGGTCTGGTGTAACCCGCTCTCACCAATATGGTGGAGTCATGACTGCATCCTCGGGCCCAGATCTAACCCCTGCTTCTGACTTACAGCGGCGCTTGGCCCAGATCGTCAAGGCCTACGACGTGCGCGGCACCTTTCCTGATCAGTTTGACGCTGAGATCGCCCATCGACTGGGCGTTGCCTTCGCACTGTTTCTTCGTGACGATGACCCCGCCGCTGATCGAGTGCTCGTCGGTCGCGACATGCGGCCGTCGGGCCCCGAGATGGTTGATGCGTTCGCCAAAGGTCTCAACGAACAGGGCTTCGATGTCGTCGACCTCGGCCTGATCAGCACCGATCAGCTGTACTTCGCCGCCGGTCAGCTCGACGCTCCCGGCGCGGTCTTCACGGCATCGCACAACCCCGCTGGCTACAACGGCATCAAGATGTGTCGACGCGGCGCAGCCCCGATCAGTGGCACTACCGGCCTTATGGCGATGCGAGACCAGGCAGGCGAAGCGCTACCCGCAATCAGTGCTGAGCCCGGCACCCGCAGTTCGCTCGATGTGCTCGATGACTACGTCGCCCACGTGCATGGTTTCGTCGATCCCAACAAGCTTGCTGCGCTAAAGGTTGTTGCAGACACCGCAAACGGAATGGGTGGCCTGGTCGTGCCGGCCGCGTTCGCTGGGCTGCCGTTAACTCTCGATCACATGTATCCCGAGCTCGACGGCACGTTTCCCAACCACCCCGCCGACCCAATTCAGCCTGAGAACCAACGTGATCTTCGAGCTCGGGTGCTCGAGACCGGCGCCGATATCGGGTTGGCGTTCGACGGTGACGCGGATCGAGTGTTCATCGTCGATGAAAACGCTGAACCAATCTCTGGTTCGCTGACGACTGCCATGGTCGCTGCGGCCACGTTGCGCCGCGAGCCAGGTGCGACGATTCTCTACAATCTGATTTGTTCGAAAACGGTGCCCGAGGTCATCGCTGAAGGCGGCGGCACCGCAGTGCGTACCCGGGTCGGACACTCATTCATCAAGGCCAAGATGGCTGAAACGGGTGCTGCCTTTGCTGGTGAGCACTCAGGGCATTACTACTTCCGAGACAATTACCGGGCTGACTCGGGGCTCATTGCTGCGTTAGTTATTCTCGAAATGATGAGCGAGTCTGGCGAACCACTCAGTGAAATGCGGCGACCGTTCGACCGGTACACGGCCTCGGGTGAGATCAACACCAAGGTTGCAAACGCCGAAGCGGTCATTGAGCACGTCGCGGCCGAGATGCAGAACCAAGGCGGTCAGGCCGATCGCCTCGATGGCCTCACCGTCGACCTCGGCGATTGGTGGTTCAACCTGCGCCCGTCAAACACCGAACCGTTGCTGCGACTCAACCTCGAGGCCGCGACACCCGAGGCGTGCGCCGCTCGAGTTTCCGAGGTGCAAGCGCTAATGGCTGCAGCCGGCTGAAGCTGCCTACGCGACCAAACCCGCCTCGGGTCTGGCAGACTGCACGGGCACTTCCGCCGGAACTAAGGAGCTCACCGTGGCGCTTGCAACCGAACTCTTGGCCGTCTTGGCATGCCCCGAAGACAAGGGGCCGCTGCTGTACTTCGGCGACGATGGCGGCTTGTACAACCCGCGACTGCAACGCCGGTACGTCATCACCGACGGTATCCCCGTCATGTTGATCGACGAGGCCGAACAGGTCGATGACACCGAGCACAGCGACCTGATGGCCCGTGCCGAGTCCGAGGGCATTGCCCCCACGTTTGAGGCTCAGTAGCAACTTCTTCGGTGAACCGCCAGAAGCCGGCGTCGGCGTTCTAGCCTTGAGGGTTGACTAGGGCTGCGCCGATGCTGGGTGTCAGACGACACCGGCCCCAGGTTCTTCACACTACGATCGCACGGCCGTGCGGCCGTCGGACCCACAGGAATGCCCATGACTGAAACCACTACGCCCGACTTCAAGGTCGCGGACCTCTCGCTCGCTGAATTTGGCCGCAAAGAGATCCGCTTGGCCGAACACGAAATGCCTGGCCTCGTTTCGCTGCGAGCCCGCTACGCCGACGAACAGCCGCTCGCTGGCGCCCGCATCGTTGGTTCGCTGCACATGACGATCCAGACCGCAGTGCTCATCGAGACGCTCGTTGCACTCGGCGCCGATGTGCGCTGGGTTTCATGCAACATTTTCTCGACCCAAGATCATGCCGCCGCGGCCGTCGCCGTTGGCCCCGAGGGCACGGTCGACGCCCCTGCGGGCACGCCGGTCTACGCCTGGAAAGGCGAGACGCTCGAAGAATACTGGTGGGCAACCGAGAAGCTCTTCCACTGGCCAGACGGGCAAGGTCCGAACCTGATCCTCGACGATGGCGGCGACGCCACCATGTTGGTGCACAAGGGTCTCGAATACGAACTGGCAGGCGGTGTTCCCGCGACTCCCGACGACGCCAGCGAAGAAGAAGGCGTCTTCATGGAACGGTTGCGCACCATGTTCGCCGCCGACTCTGACTTCTGGCAGCGCATCGCCCCCGGCATCCGTGGCGTGAGCGAAGAAACCACGACCGGTGTGCATCGCCTCGTGGCCATGGCAGCTGAGGGTTCGCTGCTGTTCCCTGCGATCAACGTCAACGACTCGGTCACCAAATCAAAGTTCGACAATCTCTACGGCATCCGTCACTCGCTCGTCGATGGCATCAACCGTGGCACCGACGTAATGCTCGGCGGCAAGGTCGCGGTCGTGTGCGGTTACGGCGACGTTGGCAAGGGCTGTGTTGCAGCCCTTGCAGGACAGGGCGCGCGAGTCATGGTCACCGAAGTCGATCCAATCTGCGCCCTTCAGGCCGCTATGGAGGGTCACGAAGTCGTGCGCCTCGAAGATGTCATGGAAGTCGCTGACATCTTCATTACGACCACCGGCAACAAGGGCATCATCTCGGCTGAGCACATGCAGCGCATGAAGCACCAAGCAATCGTCGGCAACGTTGGTCACTTCGACAACGAGATCGACATGGCTGGCCTCGACAACATGAGCGATGTTATGCGCATCAACATCAAGCCGCAGGTCGATGAGTTCGTCTTCCCCGATGGCCACTCAGTTCTGGTGCTCAGCGAGGGTCGCCTGCTGAACCTCGGCAACGCAACCGGGCACCCGAGCTTCGTGATGTCGTTCAGCTTCACCAACCAGGTGCTGGCCCAGATCGAACTGCACAAGAATGCTGAGTCTTACAGCAACACCGACGTGATCACGCTGCCCAAGCTGCTCGACGAAGAGGTCGCTCGCCTGCACCTCGACCATCTCGGCGTGCGCCTTACCAAGCTGTCCCAAGAACAAGCCGACTACATCGGCGTACCCGTAGACGGCCCCTACAAGCCCGACCACTACCGCTACTGATTAGAGAGCCTTGCCGGGGTTGAGGCGTTGATCGGGGTCGAAGTGCAGTCGTAGTGCGCGTTGGGCTGCGAGCTGCACTTCGTCGAGTTCTTGGGTGATGAACTCTCGTTTGAGGGTGCCGACGCCATGTTCGCCGGCGATCGTGCCGTCGAGCTTGAGGGCCAGCTCGACGATGTCGCGAAACGCTGCCTTGGCCCTGGCCATCTCGTCGGCGTCATTGGCGTCGAAGACAATGAGCGGATGCATGTTGCCGTCACCGGCATGGCCAATGGTCGGCAGGTGCACGTCGTGGCGGCGCCCGATTTCGGTGATGCCAGCCAGCAGTTCGGGAAGCCGAGCCCGCGGCACGGCAACATCTTCGGGCAGCAGCGCTTTGCCGAGGTGTTCAAAGGCTGGCCAGACCTTGCGACGCACTTCGATCAGCATGTCACCCTCGTGCGGATCATCGACGTGATAGGTAAACGTGGCCCCGTGGGCTTTGCAGATGTTGGCGATCGTCGTGATGTCTTTGGCGCCTGAGTCGCCTTCGGTCTGAATGAGCAGCAAGCAGGCAGCGTCGGTGTCGAGGTCCATCGGATACACCGCCTCGACCTGGCGCAAGCTGGCCTGGTCGACGATCTCCATCAACGATGGTTCGAGGCCTTGCGTGAACACTTCGACGATGGCATTGCCCGCTGGCTCAAGATCATCGAAGTACGCCACGGCCGTCGATGGCGCGGGCGGGGCGGGCACCAGCTTGACGATGACCTCGGTGATGATGCCGAGCACACCCTCGGACCCAACGAACAGGCCGGTCATGTCGAGACCCGTGGTCGACTTGATCGTCGCTTGGCGACCCGTGCGCAGGACCTCGCCGGTCGCAAGCACGACTTCGAGCCCGGTCACATAGTCACGGGTAACGCCGTACTTGACGCAGCAGAGACCACCGGCGTTGGTCGCAACGTTGCCCCCGATGCTTGACATATCGACCGAGGCGGGGTCGGGCGGGTAGAAGAGGCCGTGCTTGGCGACTGCGTTCTTGAGGTCGATGTTGATGACTCCGGGCTGCACCGTGGCCATGCGATTCGTGATGTCGATGTCGAGAATCTTGTTCATGCGATGCAGCGACAAGACGACGCAACCATCGCTGGCATTGGCGGCGCCGGTCAACCCAGTGCCAGCGCCTCGCGGCACGATCGGAACGTCGGCGGCGATCGCAGCCTCGACGGCAGCGACGACTTCGGCCGTCGATTTCGGACTTACCAGGATCGCCGCGCTGCCATGCGACTCAAATGCGGCCCGGTCATGCGAGTACGCCTCGATGACATCAGTATCTGACTGAATGCTGTCGGCCGGCAGCCGCAACGCCAGCGCTTCAGCAATGTTCATCAGCGCACATAGTTGCACGTCCGAGAAGGCGCCTCCAACACCAGTTGCCAGTCGTTGTCACACCCGGTGCATAGAGTTCGAGGGTGTTGTTCGAGAAGCGATGCGCGGTGTGTTCGAGCGTTGGTGCTGTGGTCTGCGGGTCGTGTGAGCAGCGGTTCCGACGAGTTGCCGCCGGCCGTGTGGCTCGCGATCACCAAGGCGCGGCATTGTCGATTCGCGCTGCGTATGAGCTCGAGCCGAGCATTCGCACGCTCATTGCGGCGTTCAAGTATCGCCGCGAACGGCGGCTCAGTCGATGGGCTGCGTCGCAACTCGTCGCGCTCGTTCCCCGTGGGGCCGATGCAATAGCGTGGGTGCCAGCAACGCCTCGACGGGCTCGTCAGCGGGGGTTCGACCAGGCTGGTGAGATGGCGCATGATCTTGCTGCGATGACAGGCGTTCCATCGATGCGCCTCGTGCGACGAGCCGATAGCGACCGACGCCAAACCGAACAAGCCCGCGATGAGCGCCAGGCAGGTCCTGCATTGCACGCAGTGCAGACCAAGGCCGCTGCCGGTCTCGTTGTGCTCATCGACGATGTGGTTACGACGGGGGCGTCGTTGGGCGTTGCGAGCGCGTTGCTTATCGAAAGCGGTGTGGGCCGGGTTGTGCCAACGGTGTTGGCGGCAACACCGCTTCGTTCCAGCTGGTCCGAGCGGTCCTAGATGTGACGCTTGGGTCGACCAGCGTCACATTCGCGTCTACCATCCGCCTATGGAAGTCAGAATCAGCTCGCAACGTGCCGAAGTCACCCCCCGACTCGAGGAGTACGCGACCGACAAGGTCGAACGACTCGACCGGTTTGTTCAGGGGCTTGACCGCAGCGATGTTCATTTCGTCGAAGAGTCCAACCCTCGAATAACTGACCGCTTTATGTGCGAAATCACGGTCGCGGGCCACGGTCATCACGTGCGCGCCAAGCACAATGCGCCTGACGCCTTCGCAGCTGCCGACGGAGCCGTCGACAAGCTTGAGCGTCAGCTGCGCAAGCTCAAGACTCGTCTCATTCGTCGCTGGCACTCGAGTGGCGACGGAGCGGTGCTCACCGAAGCCGGCATCGAGGCTGCCGAGGCTGAGAGCGATCAGCCGGTTCCTCCAAGGATCGTTAAATCGAAGAAGTTCCATATCGCCTCGATGACTGCCGACGAGGCGGTGCTCGAACTCGAACTTGTGAACCACGATTTCTACTTCTTTCACAACAGTGAGACTGCGAGAGCCGCGATCGTGTATCGCCGCCATGATGGAGATTTCGGGTTGATCGACGAAGCGGGTTGAGATGACAACCGAACGGGCGCAGCGGTTCGTCGACTTGCATCATGGTGATGACATCTTCGTAATGGCGAACCCAACGAATGTCGGTACCGCTCGAATGCTCGAAGGGCTTGGGTATCTGGCACTCGGCACATCGAGTGCTGCCCTAGCTCGCTCGTTAGGGCGTGCGGACGGGTGCCGGGCGCTGACCCGTGACGAGGCGATCGCTCACGCCGTCGAGATGCACGATGCCACCAGCGTTCCGATCTCGGGTGACTTTGAGCACGGCTACGGCGACACCCCCGACGAAGTCGCTGCCACAGTCAAGGCAGCAGTGACCGCAGGGCTTGCTGGATGTTGCATCGAAGACGCCACCGGCCTCGACGACCCGGTAATTTTCGATGCTGGCCTGGCTGCGGCCCGCATCGCCGCGGCCGCCGAGGCGGTTGGTGATCGGCCATTTGTGCTCGTGGCCCGCTCTGAGAATCTGTTGCACGGAATCGATGATCTTGGTGACACGATCAGTCGGCTCCAAAGCTTTGAGCAAGGCGGGGCCCACGCGGTGTACGCACCCGGGCTTCGCACGCTCGAACAAGTGCGAGCCGTCGTCTCATCGGTGTCGGTCCCGGTCAATGTTCTCGTCGGGCTTGGTGGCCAGGACTTCACCCTCGACGATCTCGGCGAAGCGGGTGTTCGACGAGTGAGTGTCGGCAGCGGCTTTGAACGGGTAGCGAATGAGGCGATGCGTGCGTGCGCGGCGTCGATGCTCGACCCGTCGACTCCGCTTGGGCCGCTCTTCGTCTAACCAGCGCTATGGCTCTCACTCTAAACGATGCAGATCAGGCGCTGTTGCGCGGCGAACTTGGCGACGGTGTTGCCTTTGCGATGCGCGTTGTGACCCGTGTGGCACAGGCGATGGGTGCCCGCGACTTGCTCGACATAGTTGGAGCGCACATCGATTCGTGTCTCTACCACGGACCGTCGGGGCTCGACTTCGTGCGTCGGCTCGCACAGGGCGGAGCTCAGGTGCAAGTCCCAACAACGCTCAACGTATCTTCGCTGGATCTGCTGCATCCTGAGCTGTATCGGGGCGACGCCACGTTTGCCGCCGAGGCCCGCGAGCTAATGCAGGGGTACGAATCGTTGGGGTGCGAGCCAACATGGACGTGCGCGCCGTACCAACGCATGGATCGGCCAGCGTTCGGCGACCATGTCGCGTGGGCCGAGTCAAATGCGATCGTCTTTGCGAATTCAGTGCTGGGTGCTCGCACGCATCGCTACGGCGACTTCATCGATATCTGTGCGGCCCTCACTGGCCGGGCACCCGCTGCTGGTCTGCATCTCGACGAAGAGCGGCGAGGCACTGTTGTGTGTGAGCTTCACGGTGTGCGCGATGCCCTGCTCGACAGTGATGTTCTTGCGCCGGTGCTCGGCTACGTAGTTGGTGCCGAAGCGGGTTCGCAGGTTCCTGTGATTGTCGGCATGCCGCCGGCCCAGCCTGAACACCGCCTCAAGGCGCTCGGTGCGGCTGCAGCGTCATCAGGTGGCGTTGGCATGTTCCATATGGTGCACAGCACCCCTGAGGCCCCCGATCTGGCCACCGCTTTGCACGGTGGCAAGGCTCACCGGTCGGTCGTGATCGACATCGATCGTCTCAACCAGGCGCGCCGCGAGCTGTCAACGGGTGTCGGGCAGCCGCTCGGCGCTGTTTGCCTCGGCACGCCGCACTATTCGATCGACGAGTTTGAGATTCTCGTCAACTTGATTGGTGGTCGCGCCGCACACCGCGACGTTGCCGTCTACGTCAACACCAGCCGGGCTATCTGGAACGAGGTGTCGTTGCGGGGCTGGGCTCGGGTGCTCACCGAAGCTCGGGTGCAACCGGTGACCGACACGTGCAGCTACATCACTCCGGTTATGGCGCCGTTCGAGGGCACGGCGATGACCGACTCGGCAAAATGGGCCCATTATGCGCCCGGCAACATCGGGGTCACGGTGCACTTTGCCAGCATCGAGTCGTGCGTCGAGTCGGCGGTCGCCGGTCACACGGTGATTGTTGACGACGAGCGGTGGTTCCCACAGTGAGTACCTTGCAGGCCGAGGTCGTCGTTGGCGGTGTCGCATCGGGCCCGATCGTCGTGCTCGATGAGGCACTGAGCTTTTGGGGCGGGTTCGATAGCGCCACGGGCGCGATCGTCGACGCGCACCATCCTCAGGTCGGCGTGAACCTGGCAGGCACAGTTGTCGTCGTCCGGTCGGGCCGCGGTTCGAGTTCAGCAAGCTCGGTGATCGCCGAAGCAGCTCGCCTGGGTACAGGCCCTTGCGCACTCGTGATGCGCGATGCCGATGAGATCATCGCAACTGGCGCCATCGTTGCCGACGAGCTCTATGGCCATGTATTGCCGGTACTGCTCATCGACGAGGCCGCCTGGCCAGCACTTGCTGGGGCCCAACGAGCTTCGATCTCGCTCGACGGAGTTATCAAACTCGACTGACCGTGGTCAGGTCGACGGGGTGTCGTCGCGAATCCATGCCTCGGTGTCGATGCCAAGACCGTCAGCGATGCGGTTCGCGTAGGCGTAGTACGCCGTGACCTCAACGATGTCGAGCACGTCACGGTCGCTGAAGCCCGCAGCCCGCAACCCGTCGACATCGTCAGCGGTGACCGTGGCCGGCGCAAGGGTCAGCTTGACCGCGTAGTCGAGCATTGCGCGGCGCTGATCTGACAGGGGAGCGCTGCGCCAGTCATCGCTGATTGCAGCAACCAGCTCGTCATCCTTCAGCAGCTGACGCAGACCGCGCCCGTGATGCACCACTCAATAGTGGCAGTGGTTCTCGAGGCTGACGACCAGGGCAATCAGCTCGCGTTCGACCTTGCGAAGCGTCGCAGTGCCAGCCATGGCTGATGCATACAGACCCTGATGGGCGGCCAGTCCACGGGGGTTGAGCGAGTGCACGGCCATGATGTTGTCGACCCGGCCCCACTGCTTGTCGACGACCTGGCCATAGAGCTCTGCCAATCGGTCATCGTTGGCCCATTGGTCGTCTGCGACGGTGTCGATGAAGGGCACGAGTGAGCTATGTAGTGAGCGGGTGTAGTGAGCGGGGTCTAGTGAGCGGCAGCGTCGCCGAGGTACGACTTGCGCAGTTCGGGGTTCTCGAGCAGTGCGTCGGCGGTGTCATCGAGCACCACCCGGCCGGTTTGTAGGACCCAGCCACGATCGGCGAGCGACAGTGCCATGTTCGCGTTCTGCTCAACCATGAAGATGGCAATGCCCTCTTCATGGATCTGCTGAATGAGTTCGAAGTTGGTCTGCACCAAAGCGGGGGCTAAGCCCATCGACGGTTCGTCCATCAGAAGCACCCGTGGGCTCGACATCAGGGCCCGACCCATGGCGACCATCTGTTGTTCGCCGCCAGAGAGGGTGCCTGCGCGCTGGCTGCGGCGTTCTTTGACTCGGGGGAACATCTCGTAGATGCGTTCGAGGTCAGCGGCGATGCCATCGTTGTCGTTTCGCAGGTACGCGCCGAGTTGCAGGTTTTCAAGCACGGTAAGTCGCTTAAAGAGCCGACGGTTCTCGGGGACCATCGTGACGCCACGCTCTACTCGGTACGACGTCGGCTGGTCATTGACCACCTCGCCGTCGAGCACAACTTCGCCAGACGTTGGCGTGACCATGCCGAGCAGGGTCTTGAGCGTGGTCGACTTGCCACTGGCGTTACCGCCGAGCAGGCACACCATCTCGCCTGGATAGATCGCCAGGTTCACGTCTTTGAGAATGTGCACGGCGCCGTAGTGCGTATTGACGTTGCGGAACTCAAGCAGTGCGGTGGCGTCGTTGGAATCGCTCATGATTGCTTCTCCAGTGGGCGGCCAAGATAGGCCTCGATCACGTCGGGGTCGCTCGACACTTCTTCGAAGCTGCCTTGGGCCAGGGTCTCGCCATGGTCGAGGCAGACAACACGATCGCTGACGTCGCGGACCACGTTCATGTCGTGCTCGATCATCACGATGGTGAAGCCCCACTCAGACCGCAGACGCCCAATCAGCTCGGTCAACTCGGCAGACTCTTTGGGGTTCATGCCGGCGACGGGCTCGTCGAGCAGAAGCAGTCGAGGCTTCGTGGCCATGGCCCGTGCAATTTCGAGACGGCGACGATTGGCGTAGCTAAGCACTGAGGCCGGTTGATCGAGTCGGTAGCCGATCAGACGTGAGCCGAAGAACCCGAGCACCTTTTCGCCATGCTCGCGGATCTCTTGTTCTTCTTTGCGGAACGCGCCCGTGTTGAAGAGTGAGCCGAAGACGCCCTGCTTCGTGCGGCAGTGCTGGGCCACCATCACGTTTTCAAGAATCGTCATGTTTGCAAAGAGCCGCACGTTCTGGAATGTTCGCGAGATGCCTCGTTGGGTGACCTGATTCGGGTCGAGCCCAATCATCGATTCGCCTTCGAACAGAATTTCTCCTGAGCTTGGCGTGACCATGCCCGAAATCATGTTGAAGAACGTGGTCTTGCCCGCGCCGTTCGGGCCGATGACGCCAACGATCTCGCCCTCGTCGACATGAAAGTTCAAATCTTTGAGCGCATGAAGACCGCCGAAGGTGACGCTGAGGTCATTGATTTCAAGCATGTGGCTCATGCCAGCGCTCCTTCAGGTCCATCGCCGACCACCCCAGGGTCGTCGTCGTCAGTGTCGACTTCGCCTTTGAGCCAAGCATCTTGCAAGAATTCGTCTTGGTGGAGCTCGCGGCTACGACGAACGTTGGGCACCAAGCCTTCGGGTCGTTGCAGCATCATGACCACGAGCAATGCTCCGTAGATCAGCAGCTTGTACTCGCTGAACTCGGCCAGCAGGCCTGGCTGCTTCGGTCCTCCGAGTACGCCGATGAGTACCGCGGCCCCAACGATGACGCCGAGGATGTTGCCCATGCCGCCCACGATCACCACGACGAGAATGATCACGGATACGAGAATGAGGAAGCTCGTCGGGAAGATCGAGCCCACCTTCGCGGCGAAGATGGCACCCGAGAACGATGCCAACACCGCGCCCACGACGAATGCCATGAGCTTCATGTTGACGGTGTTGATGCCCATCGCTTCGGCAACTGACTCGTCTTCGCGGATGGCCATCCAGCTTCGGCCAAGTCGAGAACGTTCGAGCCGCCACGACACGTAGATCGAAATCGCGGCGAAGACCAGTACAAGATAGAACACCGACCGAGGGTCGGTTCCCTTGACCTGAGCGAAGCCGAAGTCGGCGGCCGGCACATTGGTAATGCCCTGGGCGGCGTTGAAGTAGCCGCCCAACCAGTCCGACAGGAACAGAATGCGGATGATCTCACCGAAGCCAAGCGTCACAATTGCGAGATAGTCACCGCGCATGCGAATAACCGGGGCGCCGATGAAGAGGCCAACCAGTGCGCAGACAATGACGGTGACGATCAAGGCACCCCACCACGGCAGCGTAGGGAACCACTCAGGCCACGCCGGTCCGCGGTTTGGCGAGGTCAGAACGGCGGTCGTGTAGCCGCCGACGGCAAAGAAGGCGACGTAGCCGAGGTCGAGGATGCCAGCGAGACCGACCACGATGTTGAGACCAAGCGCCAACAGCAAGAAGATGCCGATGTTGGCGAGCAGCTCCTGGGTGATCTTGCCGGTGACCATCGGGATGATGATCAGGGCAAGCGCCGACACGAAGATCAGCGTCGCCGTCTGTGTCGTCTTGGCCGAGCCGGTTGCGGCCCGATAGCTGGCTCGTGCGCCGCTGATCGCCCGACCGCCGCCAAACAGCGACAGTGCGAAGGAGACGGCGGCGATGATGATTGCCGAGATGACCGTGAGGCCACCCTGCTTGTCATAGATCAGGTCGTCAAGGAAGTCGAAGATGTCGACGATGAACGTTTCGAACACGGCGAACGTCAGGACCGTCAGCAAGGTCGAGACGAGCGCTTTGCGCAGCTTTGGGCCGACAACGTGAAGCCCGGCGCCGAGAGCGCCAAGTGTGGCGCACAGGATCGGCCAAGCGAACCAGCCGAATGCGTAGCTGCGATCGAAGTGCAGAAGCTCGGCAAGCTGCGGCGACCAATTTACAAGAGGGTCACGCAAGTCGAACCAGTCGAGCAGCATGATCAGCAGCGACAGGCCGAGACCACCAATCAGACCGATCAAAGCGCCGCGAACGATGTCGCGTCCGCCGCGTTTGGTCGTTGCCATGCCCTCGAGCACTTTTTCGTTGCCGCTCAACCAGCCGAGCAGCAGTGGGAGCCACAGCAACGAGAGATAGCCAAGCGAGAGCACTGGGGTGATCAGCATGCGGTCATTGAGACCGACGGGCATGCCGGCCAGACACACAAAGATCAATGCAAGTCCGAGTATGTGGCCCGACTTCGTCGCAGCTTTGATGTCGAAGTCGAACGCGCCCTTTTTGACGTGCTCGAGCTCCGGGGTCACGTCAGGATTCGATGCGATAGCAGTCATGCGCGGTCATCCGAAGAAAGTCGCTCACCGAACAAGCCGGTGGGTTTGATGAGTAGGACAAGAATCAGCAGCACGAAAGCGACGGCGTCTTTGAGCTGGGTCACGCCGCTGATACCCAGCGGCTCGAGCAATGTCAGGGGCGCGAGTGATTCTGCTGAGCCGAGCGAGATGCCGCCCACCATCGCGCCGCCGAGGTTGCCGACGCCTCCGACCACGGCAGCGGTGAATGCCTTGATGCCTGGCAGGAAGCCGGTGGTCGCGATCACCGAGCGGAACAGTAGGCCCCAAAGGATGCCGGCGATTCCCGCCATGGCGCCACCGACGGCGAACGTCGTGACGATGGTCTTGTTGACGTTGATGCCCATGAGCGAGGCGATTTCTTTGTCTTCAGCGACCGCTCGCATGGCCTTGCCGGTCTTGGTGCGCTCGACGAACCACCAAAGGCCAAACATCGAGATTGCGGCGACAAGAATTACGAGAATCTGGGTGCCCTTGAGCGTGACGATTTCGAAGTTGCCAATGCCGAGCGTGCGCTGATCTTGGAGCCAGTCAGGATTGCGGGGATATGACTTTGCGCCCGGACCGAAGAGCAAGATGACGGCGTTCTGAATGAAGAACGAGACGCCGATCGAAGTGATCAGGGGGATCAACCGTGGTGAGCCACGAAGCGGGCGATACGCCACCCGTTCGGTGATCACCGCGGTCAACGTGGCGACCAGGGTGCAGACGACGACCGTGATGATTACGGCGGGAATGAATATTGCGCCGTCCCACCAGCCAGCCTCGTCGAACTTGTTGGCCATGATGAAGCCCGTAAACGCGCCAACCATGAAGACTTCACCGTGGGCAAAGTTGATAAAGCCCAAAACGCCGTACACCATCGAGTAGCCGAGCGCAATGAGCCCATACATGGCTCCTTGGCTGAGCCCCGACACGACGAGACCCTTAAATTGGGCACCGCTGAGACGTCGGGCTTCTTCGCCCTCGTGGGTCCATTTAGCGAATGGGTTGCCGGGGTCAATCTGTTGCCAGATGAATGCCAGAACGCCGACAAGGATCAGTCCGAGTAACACCACTCGAAGCAGTGTCAGGAAACGATCGATGTTGGTGCGGCCCGCGCCCTTGGCGCGCATTGCCGTAGTCATAGTGCGAAATTCTCCCCTGTATCCCCCATGTAGTGCCGGACGCCCACTAGCGGACCTACCGGCAGTGCCCGGTCAGGATCTCAATGATCCCGACCGGGCAGGTGCCTGATCGTTTACGCCTCAGGCGGCGCTGCTTACTGAACTACTGCGGTGCGTACTCGTAGACCACGTTGAGCTTGGAGGCTTCAACGTCGCCCGAGTCGAGGTGTTCGATAACGGTGATCTTCTGCGAACCACAGTCGCCGAAGTCGTCACAGTTGATGGTGCCAATGATGCCCTCGTAGCCACGGATGTTGTTCAGGAATTCGCGAACGCCGGCGCGATCGACAACGAGCGTGTCGCCGTCGAGCGTGCTGGCGCCTTCGATGGCGTCGAGCAGCATTGCGGTGGCGTCGTAGCTGTGGCCCCAGAAGGGAGCAGCAGGTGCTTCACCGTTGTTGGTTTCATATGTGGCCAAGAACTCTTCGGCGTTCACGCCGGTGCTCTGGTTCTTGTTCTGGCCAAAGCGGGTGTCAGGGCCGCTCATGAAGGTGCCCTCGGACTGTTCGAGTTCGAGGAAGCCGTCGACGAGCAGACCGTCAGCTGCGAGCAGCTGGGTGTTCTCGAGGCCAGGTACGTCGCCAGCCTGGTCGGCAATGAAGTCACCAGCTGGCTGGAAGATGGGGAAGAAGAGCGCTTCAGGAGCACCCGATGCGATTTCGGTCAGGACCGGAACCATGTCGGTGTCTTCTTTCGCTACCGCGGTGAAGCCGGTGACTTCGCCTCCGAGCTCTTCGAACGCATTCGTGAATGCAGCGGCGAGGCCCTGGGTGTAGGGGTCCCCGTCGTGGATCGCAGCAGCGGTCCTCAGGCCAAGCTCGTTGAACACGAATTCGGCCATTGCTGCGCCCTGGAACAGGTCGTTGTGGGCGGTGCGGTAGTAGCCGACGTTGTAGTTGTCGCCGGCGTTGCCCTGCTGGTCGCTGGTGAGTGCGGGTGAGGTGTTCGAT
>Ga0114956_1000007_pt1 | contig 94122 bp, 83 predicted proteins | sample MaitaG_FD_87304 | JGI IMG/M metagenome (GOLD analysis project Ga0114956, IMG submission 87304) | Marine algal microbial communities from Maine, USA - Maine_Asex2 metaG | ecosystem: Host-associated > Algae > Red algae > Unclassified | place: Maine, USA | collected 2015-01-05 | reverse complement strand
TGTACTCATTTTTCCTGGATCTCACTTAGAGTGACTAAGCTCAATCCAGTAAAAACTCCGTGCAGCGCCTTATATACAGCTCTATAAGCTTCTGGACTCGAAATTTTATGCATCACTAGGGTAAAGTTATTCAGCGCCGATCTCATTAGTGCCAATACCGTCATTCCTGCGTATGCGGGAATCCATAGTTATTTTTGCAGCCAAGCGGGCTTGAGACTCGTTCTTGAACCTGCACACGCCGTATCAACGCACTCTGCCAGACTACCAAAGTGAATGTACCGGTTTACCAGTCCGGGGGCGTAGTGTGCGTATTTTGCAGAGGTTGTCATCAGGATTGAGCCAGCGGGCGGGATAACCGGTTGCTGCAACATGCACCAGCACGTGTCGTTAACCAGTTGCACCCCAAAGCCTTCCAGCTGTGAAACGATTCCTGCAGTCTCACACTGCGCGTGTATGGCGCGTCCAAGCGTAACGACCACGGCCACATCGGGTGAGCGTGTTCTACCTTTACACAACGATGCCAGCGCCTCACACTCTGTAAAAGAAAAGTGCGGGTTGCCAAGACAAATCATGTCCACCTTGACGGACTGTGCAGAGTTGAGAGTTTCCCAGCTGGTGTTCAGATCTTGCGGCTCTATTGAAATTGACGGTAGCTCAGGATGAGTGAATTGTTTAAGCAAGCTCGAGCCTGCCAGTGCTTCGGGTGTAATAGCTGCCAGATGAAACAAAGGTACCGACGAGGTGGTTGCAAAGGCTGCACTGAATGCCTTGAGATTATCAGTGGTAGGTGATGCAGCCTCAAGGCCGTACACGATGGGTATGTCGTTCGTCGCCAGTGTACCAACGTGATAGCCCAGCAATGGCCAGTACGCATCATCGTATTGCTGTGGAAGTGTCACCACAATACGCAGGGTTGGTATTCGACCACTATCTACATGGGCGCCAGTGTTTGGCGCTCTGCCGCTTAATGCAATACAAACATCGAGAAAATCAGGGTATTTCTGTGTACGTGCACCCAGTACGCTATTGGCATACGCCACAGCATTGGATTCTGCCCAGACTATCTGTTCACCAAACGCAGGCGCGGTATCGAGCAGGTAGGGCGCACAGGTGTACGACATCTGCGCACCCATGGCCATATACGCATCCCCCAGTGCACTCGCATCATTGCCAAACACAGGATCAATGCCCTGTGCCTGCCATCGTCGCTTGTCAACTGATACAGAGTTCAGAGTGGTCGGTACTGCAACTGATGCACCCCATTCAACGAAAGTTTGAGCAAAGAGCAAACTGGATGGGCCGTGATAGACGCAGCTGTCTATGTGCGCCTGTGTGATGGATATCAGATCACGTGCACCCTGGATACGCGCCATAGACAGCAGGATTTGCATCGCTATCTGAACGGCTTGTCCGTGTTTGCCGTCTATTTTTTCTTGATCTTCTGCGCTGAGTATTAAAGATGAATCGTTATCAGTGACAAGGGTTTGTGCATCCAACCGCACACCCTGAAAAACCTGATTGCCATTATTTGATTTTACTGTCACCGACATGCCGCTTATTGTGGCCTCGGTGTTGGTACTCAATCGTGCAAAATCTGCAGGGCTGAGTAACAGAACCGGTAGGGGTCGATCAAACATGATCTGCGCTACCAGTGCTCCGAGAACCAGTACCTCCTCTTGCTCGCAAAATATCAGCGCAGCCGGCGCTTTGTCTATCATGATCAGCTCGAGCAACAAACCGCTACCCGAGCATGAGCCACGACTGCCCGGTATTGCCACGATGCGATCTACGACATTCTCACCATGCAACGGATGATGTTCGTCGATGACATCACCGCTCAATGGATCTAGACCTCCCCAGAAACTGATCGGAACATCAGAAACAAGCAAGCTGGCGCTGGTGGCGGATTGATCGGGCATCGGGTGTTATTAAAACGTCACAGCTCGCTAGAAGTAGGTTCGAATGCCCGCGCTAAGACGGCTCGTTGTTGAGACATTCGGCAGCTTGGAGTACTCCATATCAACATTGAATGACCAGTTTTCAGCCAGTGCAATTCCCAGCCAACCCTCCGCACCGGCTTCATAGTAATTGTTACCCACCTGATGCCGGTAATCCAGTTCAAGACCCATTCGCAATCCGTTCAAGGGCTCCCATTGAACACCAGCACTGGCACCGACTCGCCATTGTCGGCGATCCTCTAGGCCCGGTGCATCCACCAGATCACTTTCACCGAAGACGAACACGGCAGGGGCGTCGTCGCTAGTCTGAAATGCAAATCCTGCACCCGTATTGAATGTGAATTCGTGTCGTGCATCAATGTGTGGACGTTCCCATTTCAGATTCGTATGCCATGAGATCGGTTGGAAAAAATCTCCCCGTGGCTCAATGGATTCTATGCTGAGAAGGGTGAACCGTCGCAAAAACGCTCGGTCTGCTTCCAGATCTTGCGCGATACCGATCAAGCCCATCTCGATGGCTGCCTTGTCGTCAAAGGCCGCACTGGGATCGCGAAAATCATGGTACGCAGGACGAAACTGGAACTCGATGGTGTCCGGAAGCTCATCCAGTTTGTGATATTGCAAGCCGACGCGTGACGTGCCGTGCCCTCTGTCTGGTGATGTTGCAGGAGGCGCGATGACAGGCAACACTGTTTTCACGCCAAGTTTGCTGCGTCGAGACAAGATAGCTCTTTCGCGACCACTGGTGCCAAGCGCGCTGGGATCTGTTTTCAGGCGTTTGTAACGTTCGTAGTCGGACAACAAGTCCAGTACACCTGCCTGACGTTCGGGGCTCAGTGTGCTTAGTGAATCATCAATTGATTCGAGTCCGTCTTTGAGCGCCGCCAACGCCAGCTTGCCTTCCGAATCCTCCAGCTGTGCTCGATGAGTACGTAAGGATCGGATCGATGAAGGCACGAACTGTACGTTTGCAATCAGATTCTCCTCACCGAGCAGTCGTATGGTATCGACAGGAATAGTCCAGAGGTTGAAGTGCTCAGTCAGGGGTGTTTCCGGAAACGCAACTTCGAGCAGCGACAACAAATGATAGGAGCAGTTTTCGGTGAAGAAGTAATAGTCGAAATGACTAATCAGCATCTCATAAGCGTGGCGCAAGACCAGATCGACACGACTCTTGTCGAGATTGAGTGGGTATTCCCAGGTGTCACGGTTCTCTATTTGCCCGTACTCTCGTAATTTCATGTGATACGGCAGGAGTCGGAACCTGCCGGGAAAGCCGCCAGCGAGCCCGCCAATGGCATAGGCTGAGCCGGACACCCCGGGCGGTATTTCTGCCGCAAAGTTGATACTCATGTTCAACAGGCGTGATTCAGGCCGTTGATCTTTCTTGTCGATTCTGATCAGCGTATGTCCGAACGCTGATGACGGGCTATTGGGGTGTGCCGTGGGGAATATCAGCGTCATAACCTCGGCATCAAGATATTCCGCATAGCGGTCGAATTCAGGACACGATTGGGTGGGGACCAGCTGATCGAACTCTGGCAGTTGTTCTGCCAGCCAGTAACGACGTGCGACAAACCGGCAATAGGCGCTCAACCTCAACGGGGGTTTTGCATCGGTCGCATAGAATGCTGCCAGCGTTGCAGCAAGCTCTGACTCGGGATCCGTCTTGCCGTTTTCGGATAAGAAGAACTGCTTTGAGTCTACTTGACTGAGCCACTGACCGGACGAGGCTGGCTTATAATGCAGGAACGAGCGCCATTGAGCCGTATCGGCCAGATTTAGATCGGTAGCGGCAAGCAGAAGTTGTGCAAGTGGGGTGTCGCTACCATTTTGAGGTGTTGCTATTGCAACAGCGTCGTCGTAACGACCGGCCTGACTAGCTTTTTGCCAATCATTTCCAGGACTGCTGATTGTGTCAGCAGCCATGGTGACCGTTGGAAACAAGGCCAGATGCAAAGCCAGTAAAGCTATGGCGAGGCGATTGGTCGGCAGGATACCCGAGCTACTGCATTGCCGGATGCGCAGTTGGCGTCGAACTATAAGGGAATGCACTGATGGGTATTACCTGAGCCGATGAAACGGACTGTAGCTATCCGGGCATTCGCGCAGGGCGAACACCCGGATAGAGAAATCACAGCATCAGCTGACTAGTTTACAGCGTACTTGGACAAGCTGCTGTCGTTCAGCATGGCAGTCTCGATGGACTCGATAACGCGCTTGGCATCACCGTCTGTCAGGAACAGAGCATCGTAGTTTTGCTGGGCGACCACGTGGAACGCGGCTTTGTCTTCGTCTGCGATACCCATCAGATCAGCCAGTACAGTCAGGTACTCACCACCACCTTGAGCAACTTCAGTAGAGAGTTGATCCATGTTGCTGGCGACGAAGATTTCTGTTACTTCTTCGTTCTTGACCGTTTGCGTGGGGTCACAACCCATCAGGCCGCCGCCGGTGGTCATGAAAAACGTGTTGGGAATAATCAGAGTGTTGAGCAAGGCCGCTGCGATTTGAGCACCTTTACCGCTCTTGCCTTCTAGAACCATGGCACCCAGACCACAGCCGCCACCGGTTTCCTGAGCTTGCGCAGCAAACGGAGCAGCTGATATCAGGAGCGTTGCACTTAATGCAATAAGCTTTTTCATGTGTTGTGTCTCCTTAAGAGCCGCTTGTGAGGCTGTACTTGGACAGCGCTGGGTCTGCTGAAAGAGTTGAGTCGAGCTTTAAAAGCCACTCGGCATGGTCGCCTTGAGACTCACCAAACAGCTGGTCGTAGTTGACCTGAGCCAATGTATAGAAGCGCTGTGCATCGTCATCCTGCATCTGCATCAATGTAGCCAGAGACTGGAGATGATCACCACCACCCTGTGCAGCGTCACGGGCGATATTGTCGTAGTTGTTGGCGACAAACACATTGCGCTGGAATTCAGCAGTTACGACAGTCTCACCGTCACAACCCAGGCTGTCGAAAGACAGTCCAAAGAGCTGGTTGTACGATGTGCCGTTAGTTGTCGCAGCCAGCACATGCGGTCCAAGACCGGATTGGCCAGCGAACACCTGCTGACCGAGGCCGCATCCTGGTCCGCTGTCGGCAAGTGCCGAGGCGGCAGACACCATCATTAATGGCGCCAGAAGCAAGGGTAATTTTCTAATCATTAGCGTACACATCCCATGTTGTTGATAAAACACGAGCCCTAATGATTGACCACTGAATGGGTAGTGTCAACTCATATAACCCATGATCGACACATACCCGCACTGCCAGTCAATTAAGTGGCGAAAAAAAGATGCGTAATATCAGCAGAAGGATCATACAAAACAAGTTTAATGGGCACTTTATCGACGATCGTTGGTGGCGGCACTCAATAGCGTAAAATAAGGTGACTATCCCGTCTCGAGTTGGTTACAGCCACAGTTATTCGTAGTGATGGCACTCTGGCTACCCGGTTAATTCATACCGGAGGGCGCAGCGGATTCGTGTTATCAATTCTATTCAAGCAAGATCTTGCCACCTTTCTATCCGGCAAGAATGCAGACGACATCCAGAACGTTATGAGTTCGATCATGCGCCACTGCATGGCAGATAGTCCTACAGTCGATGTTCTCGGGCTCATTGCTGATCGCGGCTGACCGCTGAGAGCGAAACTTAACGCTTAGCTGACTGAACGGAGACGCTAACGTTCTACGAAAGCTCGTTCTATCACATAGTCGCCCGGGTCACCCGTGCGGGGACTGATCAGGAACCCGCGTTCATCAAGGACTTGTCGCGTGTCATTGAGCATTGAAGGACCACCACAAATCATGGCCCTATCCTGTACTGGGTCCATTGATGGCAGGCCGGCATACGCTTCCAGTTCACCAGAGCGTATAAGCTCAGGCAATCGTCCGCTGAGTGGCCATGCTTCGCGGCTGACGCAGGAACAATAAATCAGTTGGCTGGTGGCTACTTCGCCAAAATACTCATCGTTCGGCAAGGTATTGATGAACCAGTCACGGTAGGCGAGTTCATCAGCTGTTCGCACACCGTGAAACACCACGATCTTCTCAAAGCGTTCGTACAGGTCCGGGTCTTGAACAATGCTTAAAAATGGCGCTAGCCCGGTTCCCGTTGCCATCAGATACAGATTTCTACCGGGTTTGACATCATCAAGCAGTAGTGACCCGGTGGGTTTGCTACCGATCAGTATTTCATCGCCAGGGACGACATGTTGAAGCCTTGAAGTCAGGGCGCCATGCTCAACCGCGATGCTCAGAAACTCGAGATGCTCTGCATGATTAGGGCTGGCAATACTGTAGGCCCGTAGCAATGGTTTGTCGTTCACTTGCAAACCCAGCATCAGAAATTCGCCGTTACGAAAACGTAGTCCCGGGCTTCTGGTGGTGCGGATAGAAAACAATGCGTCCGTCCAGCGATGAACGTGTTCAATCTGCTCTGTAGCAAAGCGAGCCATGTATAAATCTGTATTGTCAAAGAGGTGTATGTATGATAACGATTCTCATTAACAAACATTACCCTGTTCTGAGTACTAGCTTCTATGTACGAGTAGTCGTGCCATAGGTGGCGTCGCTAATTACGGTTTAGCGCCCTCGATATTCAGCCATCCACGAAAGTCCTGAGGCTGTATCCGATCGAGGCTTGTATTCGGCTCCTACAAAGCCATCCCAGCCCAGCTTATCCAGTGCTTTGAGCAAGTTCGGATAATGCACCTCGCCAGCATCGGGTTCATCACGATCAGGCACGGCAGCTATTTGGATATGACCGATAGAGGGCAGATGTCTGGTCAGTCGACGGATTAAATCACCCTGCATGATTTGAAGATGGTAGCAATCGAACATCACCTTCAGATTACTCTTGTCCGCAATCACAGTGGTCGCGAGCGCGGCATCCAGATTATTCAAGTGGTAGCCGGGGGCATCAAAATGATTCAAGGGTTCAATCAGAATAGTAATGCCGGCAGCTAGAGCTTTGTCACAGGCGTAGCGCAGATTTTCCACGAACGTCATTTCTGCATCGGCGCTCTGATCAGTGAATCCAGCCATGACATGTATGTTGGGACAACCTATGGCCAACGCGTATTCAATGGACTGGTCAATATAGGTTCGCGCCTCCTGTTCACGCCCAACAATGGCAGATACGCCATTGTCACCATTGGCAACATCACCGCGCAATGTGTTGAGTCCCAACATGGGAAGTTTTGTAGCATCCAGTGCAGCCCGTATGTCAGCTGCGGGTGTGTCATAGGGCCAGTGACATTCCACAGCGTCAAATCCTGCAGCAGCGGCAGCATGAATGGCATCGGGCAGCGCTAGTTCGGTCCAGAGAAACCCCAGATTCGCTGAAAAACGTGTCATGTGAATTCCTTTGTGTTGCGGTCGAATCGCTCAAAAAAAAGCCTGTACCGAGGGTTTGTCGGTACAGGCTTCACCTGGTACTACTTACGGGTGATTCGCACAAACATCACTAACGAGCACTATTTACTGAATACCGGCAACAGTTCCGGCACGACGGCTATCAGCACCCGCCGTAATTGCACCGGTAGTCTCGTCCATGGTCACTGCCTGCACAGAGCCGATATCGCCTGGCTCATCACGCAGTGTATGACCTAGCGTGCGGAGCGCTTCCAGTGTTGCTTCATCAAACGCCTCATAGGCGACTGACCCGCCAGTTGCACTCACGCGACTGGCATCAATGGCTTCCTGCACGCTCATGCCATGGTCGATCAGGTTTACAGTGATGTTGACCACGGAATTGATGATGGTGGATCCACCCGGAGAACCATAGGCGGCCACAAACTTGTCGTCCTTGAAGACCATGGTCGGTGCCATGCTGCTACGTGGACGCTTGCCGGGCGCAACATCGTTGGCACCTGGCTTGAAGTCTTCATCAGCAGCATCTGTCTGTTGCGGGCCGAAGTTGAAGTCTGTCAGTTCGTTGTTCAACAAAAATCCATAGCCTGGCACAGTCATGCCTGAGCCCCAGGTTCCTTCGATAGTAGACGTCCAGGTGACCACGTTGCCATTGGCATCCATAACGGTAAAGTGAGTGGTGTCAATACCGACCGGACCTTCGCTTGCATTAGTGATATTCGCTTCATTCTGGACAGCGAAATCACCGTCGAACTGGCGAGGATCACCCGGGACAACTGCGTCGTCTTCGATGCGGGTATCTGCGCTGATCAGATCGCAACGTTCTTGCAGATAATCAGCATTTAACAGTCCGTTCAAAGGCAGTGTGACGAAGTCGGTATCACCCATCCAGACCGATCGGCTGGAAAAAGCCAGTCGCATTGATTCGATCATGACATGCAGAGTAGTGGCCGAACCTGAACCGAACCCTGCTTCCTCATTACCCAGGTCGAACGTTTCCAGACACTCGAGAATCTGACCGACTGTCAGTCCACCTGATGACGGTGGTGGCATACCGTTGATCTCATAACCGCGATAATCCGTGACGATAGGTTCGCGCACATCAATGCCACCGGTGTTGAAATCATCCAGGTAATCGCTCAGGTCCTGCATGCTCATACGACCAGCACCCTTGGGGCCGACCTCTGCACGAGAACGCAGTTGTGCGTTGACTATGGCTTGAGCTACTTCACCTGTATAGAAGGCACCAACGCCATTTTCGGCAATCAGCTTGAAAGTCTTGGCCAGATCAGGTTGCACCAGCATGAAACCAGATGGCAGCGGCTCACCCGTTTCAGTACGGAATTTAGCCGCTGTCTCTGGCCATGCGTTGGTTCGAGGACTGTCTGTCAGCTCAGCCAGACGGTCATTGATGGCAAAGCCTTCTTCAGCCAGTTTAATGGCAGGGGCCAGTGCATCAGCCAGCGCAAGCGTACCGTGGTTTGCCAGCGCCTGAGCAGCTCCCAACAAGGTTCCCGGCACACCGACACCGATACCGCTGGTGGCAATTTCCGTAAAGCTTGCAGCAGTGAATTCACCTGTGCTCTCGGGTGTGACGCCGAGTCTGTCGCCAAAACCTTCACCACCTACGCAATTGGGCTCGCACTGAAGGAATTGTGTGGGTGTTGCTGTTGCGGGTGCTTTCTCTCGAGAGTCGATGTAAAAGAAACGATCTTCTTCGGCTTTGTAGATACCCATGAAGCCACCACCACCGATACCCGATGAGGTGGGTTCGACAACGTTCAATACAAATTGAGTGACAACCGCTGCATCAACGGCGTTACCGCCGTCCTGCAACACTTTGGCACCTGCTGCTGCTGCCAGCGGGTGTGCGGCGGAGACCACACCACCTGTAAACGGTCCAACGGCTGAGAAGCCATCGCCGTCGACAGGATCCACCGGATTAGTTGGGTCGACAGGGTTGAGTGGATCGACAGGATCGCTGTCATCGTCGCTGCTTGAGCATCCGACAATCAGGCTGCCTGCCAGTACCGCCGACACCAGAGTGGTCAAGGTTTTTCTCAAAGGACGCACCTTGTGAGATTGATTCGAATAGGTCTTTCCTTTCATGGATCAACTTTCCTTTGTTTGTTGAGTACAACTGGTGTTTGCGCAAAGTAACAGTTTCACGCACCGCCACGGCAGTATATAGCCATGCCGTTAATTGGTCAGCCCCCAAAATACGCTATTGAGTCAATGCGCTATCGCGAAGTCTGCTGAGCGTCGTCGTTGGTGTGATCGCTTCAGGGTCCAGCAGAATATGGATAAGGCTCGGCGCATCTGACTGCATGGCCTCTTGCAATGCAGCAGGGAATTGCTCGCTGGAGGATACCGTCTGACCGGACACTCCATAGGCTCTGGCCAATGCTGCGAAATCCGGATTCTGCAATGTAGTAGCTGAGACACGCCCTGGAAATATCTTTTCCTGATGCATACGAATAGTGCCGTACATGCCGTTATCAATAACGATGACGATGACAGCAGCACCCGACTGCACGGCTGTGCCGAATTCCTGCATGGTCATTTGAAAGCATCCGTCACCTGCCATGGCCACTACGCATCGTTCCGGATCGGCCAGTTTTGCGGCGATGGCTGCTGGCAAGCCATAGCCCATGGAGCCTGAGGTGGGCGCAACCTGTGAGCCATAACGTCTGAATTTCCAGAAGCGATGTATCCAGCTAGCGTAGTTGCCGGCACCATTAGTGATCACAGCGTTGTCGGGAAGCTGTTTAGCCATGGTGTTCAACACGCTGCTCATCTGCACTTTGCCCGGCGTGTGCATGACAGCGGACGACCATTGGATATAGTTGTCATGCAAGCTCGCTACTCGCGATGCACGACTAGCATCGTGAACCGGTGGACAGAGAGATTTCAGGCTTTGCACCAGAGCCTCAGGGCTTGCATGAACTGCCAGATCTGCCTGATAGACTCGGCCCAGTTCTTCTGCACCCGGGTATACATGTATCAGTTGCTGACTGGGTGTTGGAACCGCCAGCAACTGATAATCCTGTGACGGCATTTCAGAAAAACGTGTGCCCATGAGAATGATCAGATCGGCTTGTTCAATCTGTTGCCGCAGGTCTGGGTTAATTCCAATACCGACATCGCCAGCGTAGTTTACGTGGGTGTGATCAAACAGCATTTGTCGTCTGAAAGAGCAGGCGACAGGGAGTTGCCATTGCTCGGCAATTTGCTGAAAATCCAGCACGCTTTGTTCGCACCAGCGCGAGCCGCCTACGATAGCCAACGGTCTTTCAGCCTCTGCCAGCATAAGCGTGAACCGCCGCAGCTCTGTGGGTCCCGGATAGGTTTCTACTTGTGTCCACGCCTTCACAACGCTCGCCACAGCCATCTGGCTCAGCGTGGATTCAGGCAATGCCAGCGCAACCGGTCCGGGCCTGCCCGATGTTGCTGTGTGGAATGCTCTTGCCACCATCTCATCAATGCGGGATGCATCTTCAATCTCTGCAACCCATTTGACCGCTGTACCCAGAAACGCACGATAGTCAACTTCCTGGAAAGCCTCTCGTTCGCGAATACCCGCACCAATCTGACCGATGAACAATATCATCGGGGAGGAATCCTGCTGCGCTATGTGAACACCGGCTGTCGCGTTGGTTGCGCCCGGTCCACGAGTAACGAAACAGATGCCAGGCATCCCTTTAAGTTTGCCCCAAGCCTCGGCCATCATGGCCGCACCACCTTCCTGTCGGCAAACGGTAGTCTGTATATCGCTGTCGTGGAGTGCATCCAGTACGGGCAGATAGCTCTCACCGGGTACGCAAAAAACTCTTTCCACGCCATGGGTTGCCAAGGCGTTGACGATCAGCTGACCGCCGTTGAGTGCGCTCATGTATCCCACTCGGGTGCCCACGCCACCAGTTGCCTATCGACAATCTGATCATTGACGAGAACACACTTCAATACGGCACAACGGGCAACCGAGCAGTAGCATGACATCGGAAAAGTGCCGAAGGCGCGTTCGTGCTGTGTTTGAAAATACACGTCGGGGAATCGATATGAATTAAGATGAGCTCGCAGTGTAACCGACCGTCTGGTCGGCGCACAGTCGTTGCTGCAACGCGCCGGTAGGGCCAAATCCTCAACCGGTTCTGTTATAACTCTCGAGACCGGTTGCATGAATGCCGACAAATACCCAGACAATTCTGGCACTGACGAACTATCCACTCATGCTGCAGAGGATGATGCCCGCAACCAGTCGATACTGATCTACGTCAATGGCGAACTGCGTCCTCGGGAGCAGGCTACTGTCTCGGTCTATGACAGTGGCTTCATGCTAGGTGATGGCATGTGGGAGGGCATGCGGTTGTATGACGGTGTGTGGGCATTTTTTGATGAACACATGGACCGGCTGTTCAATAGCTGCAAAGCGGTGTCGCTGGACATCGGCATGGATCGCGAAGGTATTCGACAGGCGTTGGCGCAAACTGCCGAGGCCAATCATATGACAACGGACGTTCACTGCCGGCTGATGGTAACGCGAGGCATTAAGGATAAGCCCTTCCAACATCCAGCTTTGTCGCGTTCCGGGCCTACAGTTGTCATCATCATGGAACATTCGCGTCCAGCTTCAGGCTTGCAGGGTCGTGGCATACGGCTTGCCACAGTGCCTCAAGTACGCGGCTTACCGATGTCGCAAGATGCCAAATACAATTCTCATTCCAAACTCAACTGTGTCATCGCCTGCCTGCAAGCTGAGCAGGCCGGCGCAGATGAGGGCCTGATGCTGGATCCTCATGGCTTCGTCAATACCACCAATGCTTGCAATTTCTTTATTGTGCGTAAAGGTGAAGTCTGGACATCCACAGGTGACTACTGCATGAATGGTGTTACGCGGCAGAAGGTAATTGATCTTTGCCGTGATAATCAGATACCGGTTTTTGAACGAAACTATTCACTGGTTGATGCAATGTCAGCCGATGAGGCGTTTTTGACGGGAACCTTCGGTGCCCAGACGCCTGTGGCCGACATAGACGGCAAGCCGATTGGAGACGGAAAACGCTACGTAACGGCCAGAATTCAGGCGTTGTACAAGGATTTGATCAAGTCACATGTTGGGGAAAGGTCGTGACTTATTGATAAGAGAACAATGCAAGTGCTGAGTTATTTGTGCTGTTCTTTGGTGCGTATCCTGCGACGTAACGCTTTTTGGCTTTAGCTCACTTCAAAGTAGGGAGTAATCCGGCGCGGTGTCAGCACAACCCGAACACATCTCAGCAGTTCAGTTAGTCCCGATTGATGAATTTGCCGAAACCATCTTGCGTTCCGTGCAGAATCTGAGCCTCGAGCTGGCTGATGTAGCAGGTAACGTTGACGAAGTCTTCCAGCGCGTATCGCGTCAGACAGATTATCTGGTAGAGCTGACAAGCCTTGCCGAGAAGCTCTCTGATGCGGCCCGAGAGATAGATACCGCCGGCAGACGCGCCAGAGACAAGACCGGTGAGTTTGAATCATCTAGTAAAGATTCATCCGTTGCCGTAAGTTCGGCAACGCAGCGAATCAGTCATCTTGTCGATGGGGTGAGTGCCATCGAGGCGCAACTTCGGCTGCTCAATGAAAGTCTGGGCGGTGTTACACGTGTGTCAGGTGACATCCAGTCTGTTGCCCGGCTTACGAATCTCTTGGCGCTAAACGCCACGATAGAGGCGGCCAGGGCAGGTGAGGCAGGTAAAGGTTTTGCTGTTGTTGCCGGTGAAGTGAAACTGCTGGCCAGTCAGACCGCAGATGCCGCCGGCGTGATTGATGAAACGATCTCGGATGTATCAAACAACGTGGGTGACTTGATAGAATCTGGCAGTAAGACCCGAGCAATAGCGGATAACGTGAACGAAGGTGTAACCGTTATCAACACCACTGTACGGGAATTTTCCGAGATGGCAAATGACATGCAGAATGATGTCAGTAGTATCGCAACGGCCGCTGATGAATCATTGAGTCAGTGTGAGTCGATGCGCTCCAGTATCGAACGTGCTGCCACAGAAATGAAGGATGCCAACCAGGCCCTTAACGAAGCTGACCAGCGCATTAAGGAAATTCTGGCGCAAGGCGAAGCTATCGTGGCACACGTGGTGGGCAGCGGCAGGCAAGTTCGGGATACTGCCATTATAGAATGTGTAAAAGCCACAGCAGCACGCCTCAGTGAGCTGTTCGAAAAAGCACTCTCATCCGGAGAGATTACAACGAAGGATCTTTTTGACGATGATTATCAGCCTATAGCGCATTCTGATCCACAGCAGTTCATGACAGGCTTTGTACACCTGACTGATCGCCACGTTGCGCCTATACTGGAAGAAATGCTTCAGCATGATGCACGCATTGTTTTTTGTGCAGCTGTAGACAGGCAAGGTTTTCTTCCAACGCATAATAAAAAGTTCTCTCACTCACAGAAGCGTGGTGAGAGTGACTGGAACAACAGTCATTGTCGTAACCGTCGAATTTTTAATGATCGTACCGGTCTTGCCTGTGGCCAGAATACAAAGCCGTTTCTGCTACAAACCTACCGCCGTGATATGGGCAACGGAGAACATGTACTGATGTACGATTGTTCCGCACCGATAATGGTCAACGGCAAGCATTGGGGTGGTTTTCGAATGGGCTTTACTGCCTGAGAGGCTACCTGAGAATCGGGTAGGTCAAACAGCGGGGGCGGCCTGAAAACTGTCTGTTCTGGCAACGTCCCAGAATTTTCTGAAAGCCGGGTGTTCGATAGTTGATTCCAGCAACTCGTTACTGGCCAGCCAGTCGTATTGACTGGCAGCAGAGCGTACTTCACGGCTATTGATTCTCATCATCAAGTGATGCGCTGTGAATTCATCCGGGTGTGAAAGACCACAAGCCTCGGTCGTTTCTTTCAACGCTTCCAGTGTGTTTTTCTGAAACTTCGCCACACGCATATATTTCTGGTTGACGTCCAGTGCCTTGTAACGTCTTGGATCCTGCGATGTGACACCGGTAGGACATTTCCCCGTATGACAGGTTTGAGCCTGGATACAGCCGATAGCAAACATGAAGCCTCGGGCCATGTTGCAGGCATCAGCGCCCAGTGCCATGACACGTGCAATGTCGAAAGCGCTAACCAGTTTGCCTGACGCGATTATTCGTATGTTTTCCCGCAGCCCAAGGCCAACCAGAGTGTTGTGCACCAGCATCAACCCCTCTCGCAGAGGTGCACCTATATGATCGGCAAATTCTACCGGTGCTGCGCCAGTACCACCCTCTGAGCCGTCCACGGTGATGAAGTCAGGCCAGATGCCTGACTCTCTCATGGCCTTGGCTATGGCGAAAAATTCCCAGGGGTGACCAATACACAACTTGATGCCAACGGGTTTGCCCGTCGATAAACGGCGTAGTGTCGCGATAAAAGACATGAGTTCAAGCGGCGTGGCGAACGCGGTATGACTAGCCGGGCTGATACATTCCACACCAACGGGTACACCCCGCGCCTGAGCGATGGCCAGTGTTACTTTCGATGCCGGCAGAATACCACCGTGGCCCGGTTTAGCACCTTGAGAGAGTTTTATTTCAATCATTCGCACGGCAGCTTTAGTGGCGTTCGCTATAAATTTCTCTTCATTGAATTTTCCATGCTCATCGCGGCAGCCGAAGTAACCGCTACCAATCTGCCAGATCAGATCGCCGCCATGAATTTCATGAAAGCGTGAAATCGAACCTTCGCCAGTGGTATGAGCAAAATTGCCATGTTTAGCGCCTCTGTTGAGTGACTCTATGGCTGTGGATGACAGCGCTCCGAATGACATGCCGGAGATGTTCAGCAAGGAACTCTGATAGGGCTGTTGACACGTGCTGGCGCCAATGGTGACTCGAAAGTCATTACTGTCGATGTGGCTCGGAGCCATGGAATGATTGATCCATTCATGCCCAACCTGCTGCACGCTTTTTAGTGTGCCGAAGGGGCGGAGCCCTTCAATTCCCTTGGCCCGACGATAAATCAGCGCGCGCTGCTCGCGCGAGTAGGGAACTTCGTCGTGATCACTCTCAAGAAAATACTGTCTTATTTCCGGGCGTATTCCTTCAAACAGAAATCGGAATCGTGCGATAAGCGGGTAATTTCTAAGTACGGCATGACCTGTCTGCATCACATCGTAAATGCCCACCAGCGAGGCAAGTAGAGCACCTCCGAACAGCAGGCCACCCGCAAACGGATGGGTAATGCCTAGTACAGCACCCAGCGGCACAGTCAACATCACCAGCAGCAACGGTAGATAGCGCATGAAATACATCCTTGGCAGGCGGGGCACGCAATGCAGTATGCCCTCTCTGTTGGCCAAATGACTATTCCCGGTTAAATTCCCGTTTAAAATGCATCCTGCAAACACCACTCAATCGAATTTGATCTTGAGCGAGTTAATACTAAGCTTGCGCCCTATACGACGGTATCGATCTGCGTTCTGTCTCGACCCTATGTGAAACACCATCCCTTGGGTTGGAGTGCTGCCGGCGTCGTTGTCGCTGATAGGACCATCAGCTCCATCAGAACTCGGATATTGGCCTGACGAGTGCTTATTCACAGGTTGGGCCTCTACATTAAAACTCGTTACCTGACAAACGATATGAGTAGACAGGCAACACTGGGCTACAGATAGATAAATCCGTTCAAAAGACTCAAGCGACACTGAACCATGAAAAAACTGTTAATAGCTCTGCCGTTAGTTGTCGGTGGTTCATGGGCAGGCGCATCCTATTTCACTGGAACGCAGACTCAAGATGCCTACGATCATCTGCTGGCGCAGATGAACGAGTCCGGGCTCGTGGTGCTTGTTAACGAACGGTACGACGCAGGAGTCGTTAACAGTTCGGCTGTTACCCATGTCATGGATTCCTCAGCAGCAGATGCCTCAGTCCTGTTTCGCTTGCAACATGCCATCAATCATTCGCCTATTGGCGTGAACGAAGGGGTGATGCGCGTCGGTGCCGCAACTATCACAACCACGTTGCTACACGATGAAGCCATTCCAGAATCCTTGCGTGAATTCCTGCAAGGTTTTGATGATCTCGACCCTGTGAAGATCGATACGGCGGTGAAATTTGACGGCTCAATGGTTCATCAGTTGCTCGTTAATGCATACGAGTACCAGTACGAGGATGTGGATGTCAGATACGACGGGATTGAATATACGTTGGAAAATGATGGCGAAAAAATGACCGGAGTGGGTACAACGGGTGTGTTGGTTATCAGCTCGGAGGATACTGTCATGAGGCTTTCGCCCGGTGAAATCAGCAATGAGCTCACGCTGGAAGGTGATTCGATTGTGTCGGGTGGTTATTCAGTGTTGTTCGACAAGCTTACGGTAACCGGTCCGCGGGTTCCCGTGTCGCTTGCGTTGAAATCGATCGACATGGCATCGACTGTCAATATTCTCGATGGAAAGGTTGATTTTGATACACGGTATTCCATTGGCAACATAGACTCTCCGCTGCCGCTGAACAGTGCATCGATCGACACTCGCGTCTGGGGCGTGTCATTATCAGGGCTTGAACGCTATGTTGAGGTGGCCTCTCAAATGGCAGTTAGCGATCTGTCGCCGGATGAACTTGCCCTGAAATTGAGTGCTGTCATTGAGGCTGCCACGGGGATTATCGGCCCCGGTACCGGGCTATCGTATGAACTCGAACTAGGCAACGATGGTGGCAAAGGCAATCTTCTCGCAAGAGGCATGGTTGTTGAAGAAACGTCGCCGAACTATCCGGTAGCGGGCCTGGCATCCGTTGTAACACTGCGAGATGCGTTAACCGCACTTCAGTTTGAGATCATACTCGATACCGACTCTGCCGCCATTGATCAGTCACCGCTGGGTATGTTCATGGGGATGCCTGCGGCGCAGCAATTTATTGTGGCTGAGGGTGGAAAGTACAAGTCGGATATAACGGTTCAGGATCTGGTCGTCGATATCAATGGCAACCCCATGTCTCTGGAGATGATGCTCGGTAAGGCGCTGGATATGCCATTAGCCACGTTGATGGATTCGATTTAGCAAGCCTGGCCGTCGGGTCATCACTTCCGTGTCTCTCGTGCGACACGATATTGACAGCAATACGCTGCTGCGGAACTGCGGTCGGATAGGACTTGATCACGCCTGAACGACTAAACCTTGTGCTGTGTTGGAAAAAACACGTTAGTTTACAACTTGAAATTCTCCTTTCATGCGCGCTCTGATTCGTCTCAGCCAGCTATCTGCTGGACAAGAGGGCCGCGGTATTTCTGCCGCAGACTGTTGTTAGTGCTGGCTATTGGTACCACGCAGAGAATTTTTGGCTGCAGACACGCCTGCTCGTTGGCCCTACATCCAGGAGCGTGTTGACACAAGATTACCAGCCTGGAAACTGCGACTGAGCTGGCACAAAGTGTGACACTCAAATCCCCTGAGCTATACAATAGGGGAATCTGCAAAAGAGCTCCCCGCCTGGCAGCTACCTCGACTGGGTATTGGCGGAGCATATTTCCCTCACCGTCCACACGCTGTGTCTGTCCGCCAGGGACGTGGGCTGCAGAACTACTCTTAAACAATTACGGAATCTATGTCATTTGAACAACTGGGTCTCTCTTCAGAGGTCCTTCGTGCTGTCACCGAAGAAGGTTACGACAGCCCGACGCCTATCCAGCAGAAAGCCATCCCTATCGTGCTTGCTGGAAAAGACGTCATGGCCAGTGCTCAGACGGGTACGGGCAAAACAGCAGGCTTCACGTTGCCTCTATTACAGCGTCTGTCACAGATGGACGCCCCGGCACGAGGCAAGCGTGGCATGCCACCGGTACGTGCGTTAATCCTGACGCCCACGCGTGAACTTGCTGCACAGATTGCAGAGAGCGTCGCTAGCTACGGCAAGTACCTTAACTTTCGCTCAGCGGTCGTTTTTGGCGGTGTCAGCATCAATCCACAGATCAGCCAGCTTCGCAAAGGCGTTGATATTCTGATCGCCACACCGGGACGGCTGCTGGATCACGCAAGCCAGGGCACGGTTGATTTATCGCAGCTGCAGGTGCTGGTGCTGGACGAGGCTGATCGCATGCTCGACATGGGTTTTATCCATGACGTAAAGCGAGTTCTGGCACTGTTACCGGAAACCGGCAAGCGGCAGAACCTGCTGTTCTCAGCAACTTTTTCAAAAGAGATCAAGGCGCTGGCCGGACGCATGCTCAATGATCCGCAGCTGGTTGAGGTTGCCCCGCAGAACGCTACAGCTGATCGTATTGAACAACATGTCTATAAGGTAGACAAGGTACGCAAACGCGAACTGCTGTCTAAACTGATTCAAGATGAAGACTGGCGACAGGTGCTGGTCTTTACACGTACCAAGCACGGTGCCAATCGCCTCGCAGAACAGCTTGGCAAGGACGGTTTGAGTGCAGCAGCTATCCATGGCAATAAAAGCCAGGGGGCCAGAACCAAAGCGCTCGCAGGCTTCAAGGACGGCAAGATCCGGGTGCTGGTTGCAACCGATATCGCGGCACGGGGTCTGGACATCGACATGTTGCCCAATGTGGTGAATTTCGAGCTACCGAATGTGCCTGAAGATTACGTACATCGCATTGGTCGAACAGCACGTGCAGGACTCTCCGGCAAGGCTGTTTCTCTGGTGTGTATTGACGAGGCAAAACTGCTGCGCGATATTGAAAAACTGATTCGTCGCGAGTTGCCACGGGTTGATATTCCAGGATTCGAACCAGACCCAACGATTGCTGCCGAACCTATTCGTCAGGGACGGCAGGGCCATCAGGGTGCACCGGGTGGTGGCGGTCGCAAGAATCGATCATCATCGCAATCTCGTGGACCCAATCAGGGGGGGGGTCGCAAGCCCTCTGGTGGTGCTCCGGGCGTGAGTTCCCGTGGTGGAAGCCAGCAACGCAGACGCGGCGCGTAATTTGTGTTGATTCGCGGCAGAGATGCACGGGTTGCTCACTGCCGCGAACAAGCGGTTCAGACACACACAAACCGCTCGAACTGTTCAATGGTCTTGCACACGTTGGGCGCTAGAATTTCCAGATGGTCTGATAACGAATCGGCACCTACCTTGTCCAGTAGCTGCATGGCCTGGCCGCCATCGTAATCGCAGCCCGACAATCGTAGCCGCATAGCCGAAGGCGATTCTCCAAAAGCTGATCCCGGCAGGGTTACTATTGCGTGCTGTTCCAGCAGGTAATCAGCCAGTTCGGAGGACGTGGTCAGTTTCCTGCGCGAAGCGATTTGCGTAAAGTCAGGCCACGTGTAGAAAGCTCCCTGAGGCTTTGGACACGGTATTCCCATCGTTGTCAGCCGTTCGGCTACAAAGCTGTTTACGCATTGATGAATAGTGATGGAGTTGTCGATAAACTGCTCGATATCATCATGGCCACTATAGGCCTCCACCGCAGCCCACTGGATGGGGGTAGAAACGCACGACCAGGTTTCGCTAGCAATGTTGTTCAGATGATCGATCAGGCCCGTCATGGCCTTGGGCACAAGCCCTACACCCAATCGCCAACCGCCAAGTGACAAGTGCTTTGATAGTCCAGTGCTGACAATGGCGCCAGCGGGTGAATGAGAAGCCGCAGTTCGATACAGCCTGTCGAAAGACAAACGACCATAGATCTCATCGGAAATAAGTGTAATGGCATTGTCTTTACAAAAAGCGGCGATGCTGATCAACTGGCTCTCGCTGATAGTAATGCCCGTGGGGTTACCGGGAAAATTGATCAACAATTTGGTGGGATTCAAGCCACGCGCTCGAGCATCCTCAACAGCCGTTTGCAGAGTGTCTGCATTCAGCGTTAACCCTTTGTCCGAAACACTCGCCACCACGGGTACAACATTCTGACCCAGCATGCGCGCCTGTGGCGCGTAACTGACCCAGGACGGCACCGGCAAGAGTATGTCACCTGCGATAGCCATCTGGGCGGCGTAGAGGATCAGCTTGCTGCCAGGTGCTACTAATACATCATAAGCGTCCGGATCGATTCCCGTCAGCCGGGCCTGATGCTGTAATACAGCCTGCTGTAGTTCTGGTAGCCCGCCAACCGGCAGGTAGTCTTTTTCATGCGCACGCTGTTGTAGTGCAGTAACCAGCCTTGGGTGCACGGGGAAGGGTGCCTGCCCGAAACCCATGTGAAAAACCTGTTTGCCTTGTGCTCTGAGCTTCTGCACTTTTTCATTGGCAGCAAGCGTCGGGGACAGTATGGGTGCAGACATAGAGTGGATCTCGTTAAAAGGTTCGTTTTTTAACGCGCAACAAAGCGCACATGTTCGGGGTCGAACCACGTTCGTGAATATTCAGCTAACTGCCCATCATGATCGCGTGACGTGCGTTCAATGAAACCCCAGGCTGCGATACTGTCTGTACGAAATGTTGCAGGTGCCCATGCGGGTAGTTGAGCGACGCTGACCCGATCTTCTGCTCGGGTAATCCGAATGCCGAGCTGGTCACGGTAATACTGGTACAGCGAATGCGTGACTGAGCCGGGGTCAATTGATTGGGCATAGCGTCCGTCGAGCCAGATTTCCTCCAGCGCTGCATCCAACTGATCTAACCGGCGGATACGACGAAAACGAAAAGCCTGCTTGCCACCGCCTATGTCCGGCACATACGACGCCTTGTTCATTCTTCGCACGGAGAGCACTGACGCACTGGGTGTGGCCGGGCCGCTGACAAGTTCAAGTCGAAACAACGCGTAGACGTTATCGGCATCGGGTTTGTGGTGGATATAATTGCCTGAGCCCTGAACGCGGCGCAGCAGGCCTTCACGCTCAAGTGATGCCAGCGCCTTTCGCAGGGTGCCAACGGATATTTTCAAGCGCGTCGCCATCTGACGCTCCGGAGGCAATCGCTCACCATCGGGCAGTACGCCAGCCTGGATTTCCCGAACCAGTTGCTCGCTGATCTGGCTGGCCAGCGGTACACTGCCGGTCGATGTGTTTTGCCTTGTGGTCACCGCGTTACCAGGAATTGCGCTTTGATGTACACATCATAGTGTATTGCCTGTCTGATCCGTGCATCCAGTATTGAAGCGCGTAAGCCATATTGACATATTGATACACGATTGATACATTCGATAAACCTTTTTAATTTCGAGTGTGGGTAATGAGTGAGGTACCGATCAAGTCGGAATCACTGGAGTCGGCGGAAATTTCGTGGTTTGCGCCATTATGCTCAGACGATTATCGGTATCTGGGTGTTCCGGATGGCAACTATCGAAGCAGCTGGCGACACACGTCCAGCATCATCAAGCGCGCTGATGAACTGGGCTATCGGAACATACTGTGTCCATCCTCTTATCAGGTGGGCCAGGACACGTTGAGCTTTGTGGCTGCCAGTGCACCGCTTACTCAACATATCAATATGCTGGCGGCTGTGCGTTGCGGCGAGATGCAACCCATCATGCTGGCACGAACGCTGGCAACCCTCGACCATATGCTGGAAGGCCGATTAACCGTCAACATTATTTCGTCAGATTTTCCAGGCCAGAAAGAAGATAGCGCTTATCGTTACCAGCGTTCCAGAGAGGTGGTGCAGATTCTCAAGCAGGCGTGGACTCAGGATGAAATCAACTTTGAAGGCGAGATCTATAACTTCAAGGGATTAACAACGGATCCTGTCAAGCCATACCAGACTAATGGGGGGCCGCTGTTGTATTTTGGCGGTTATTCTCCAGCGGCTCTGGAATTGTGTGGCGAGCACTGCGATGTATACCTGATGTGGCCGGAAAAGAAAGAAGAACTGGCGATGCGCATGAAAGCGGTGAATGCCTGCGCCAGTCGCTACGGTCGAGTGATCGACTACGGCCTGCGGGTTCACATGATCGTTCGGGAAACCGAAGAAGAGGCTCGTGAATTTGCCCGTTCGCTAGTTTCTCAGCTGGATGATGAGCAAGGCAAGGCCATTCGGGAGCGCGCTCTGGATGCAACATCATTGGGTGTTGCTCATCAGGCGAAGAATCGCGATCTTGCAGATGACGAAGGCTATGTTGAGCCACATCTGTGGACCGGGGTAGGCCGGGCGCGATCTGGCTGTGGTGCAGCGCTAGTTGGAAGCGCTGACCAGATCATCGCCACCATCAAGGAGTATCAGGCGATGGGAATACGTGCTTTCATTTTCTCGGGTTATCCGCACCTGGAAGAGTGCGACTATTTTGGCAAGCTGGTGCTACCGCATCTGGATACCTGTTCACTACCTGCAGAATACGGCCGAGTACCGGCAGCTACCCCATCCACTCCACTTGGCGTTGGGGAGCGGCGCTGATGGCCCACACTGGATCCTGCATTGCGACTGCTGAGCACAGTGATGCTGAGGTATCGGCCAACATGCCCGTTAATGCCATGGAGCCCGATGATGCGCCACAGAGCCATAGTTTTGAGCCGGGTCTTGATAACCAGCGTGAGTTGCGGAACGCCCTGGGTTGCTTTGGCACCGGCGTTACCGTTGTCACGGTGTCAACGCCTGATGGCCCGTTCGGCATGACGGTCAACAGTTTCTCATCGGTATCACTTGATCCCGCGCTGATCCTATGGTCGGTAGACAAAGGCTCCGAGCGCTGCGCTATTTTTGAAAGTGCGATGCACTTTACTGTTAATGTGCTTCAGGAGAATCAACAAGGGTTGGCGCTCGAATTTGCCAGCGATCCCGAGTCATTTCGTGACTTGAACTGGCACGGAGGACTCAATGGATCGCCGGTACTGAAAGGTTGTCTGGCAACGTTTGAATGTGTTCAGGAAACGCTCTACGCCGGTGGTGATCACACCATCATTATCGGCCGGGTGTTGAGGGCTACCGTGAACAGCGGCGAGCCATTGTTGTTTTTCAGAGGCAAGTTTGGCCGTGTTGCATAGGGTAGGCGTGCATTTCCCTTGCGATATGGCAGAGCCTGTGTCGACATAACGGTCAATTGACTGATTTTGCAACGCCTCGTTTACCGACGAGCGTATTTATCTTTCTGGAGGAGTACATGAACTTGCGATTACCATTGAGTACGCTGGCACTGGCGTCAGCCGGGTTGCTGTCAACCCACGTTGCGACAGCTGATGAGCTGAAATTTCTGTGCTATCAGGACGCCAATGAGTGCGAAGTACTGGCTGAACTGGCAGAGGCATTCAAAACTGAATCTGGCCACACCGTTGTAACCGAGACCGTCGGCTATGACATTATCCGCGATCAATTCGAAAACCAGCTGCAAACTGATGCTGCACCTGATCTGGCGCGCGTCACTAATCTGGGTGGCTTCAACCAGTACTACCTGGACATGACGCCATACGTCGATGCTGCATCATGGGAAAAGAACTATTCGGCTGTTCTGCCATGGTTCCGTAGCCCGGGTGGTGAAGACCAGGGCATCTACGGCTGGATGACTCAGCTGACTGTCACGGGCCCTTACATCAACGTCACTATGTTTGATGATGCCGGTGTCGAAATACCGGCTGATGGTGCTACTTGGGATGAATGGGCGGTGGCTCTGCGTGCTGTCAAGGAAGAGCTTGGCATCAATGCGGGTCTGGCCATGGATCGCACCGCACATCGCATGGCCGGGCCGGCATTTTCCTACGGCGCGAAATTTTTCGACGATGCTGGCGAGCCCATTCTGGTTGACGATGGATTCAAAGCCTTTGCAGAAACTTTTGTGGGTTGGCATGAAGAGGGCCTGATGCCTGCTGAAGGCTGGCCTGCAGGTTCCGGAACTCAGTACCAGAACGCAGCTCCGTTGTTTCTATCCGGTGATGTTGCCATGCACATGTCCGGTTCGTGGATGATCAGCAACTACGCCACCAACATCAAGGACTTCGAATGGCGTGCAGTGCCTGTGCCTTGTGGTCCTGGTGGGTGTGGTGCCATGCCGGGTGGTTCTGCCATCACAGCGTTCAAGTCGACCAAAAGCCCGGAAGCTGCTGCAGCGTTCATTGATTTTCTAGCCCGTGAAGAGAACGCAGAGAAGTTTGCTGCGGCTACCAAGAATATCTCTGCTCACCAGGGACTTCAGCAGTCCGGTGTAGATTACGGTGATACGTCTCCGGTTGTGTCTCAGGCTCTGTCGGTATTCGCGGCCAATGCGGGTAAAGCTGCGCAGACAACGCCGCAGGCTTACACGTTTCAGGGTTACAGCAAAAACTTCGTTGTCTACGCTGTTGTGCCGGATTACCTGACTCAGGCAATCACGGGTGAAATCACTCTGGACGAGGCTTATACCTCTATCGATGCAGATATTGCTGCAAAGATAGCTGAGTAGTCGATACATCGATTGAACAACACCCACCAGGCCAGCGAGGTAGCCGTCAGTGCTTGATGCAGTCGTCAATGCGTTTGCCGGTACCCGCTGGCCATTGGGCATTGTTCTTTATGTAATTGTTGGCCTCGTTGTATTGAGGCCAACCGGTAGTATCGGCTCCCGATTCATGACCGCGCTGGGCTGGCCACTTGAGCTGGCGCAGCGTTTATCGGGTGCTACCGGTCTGCCGTATCTGTTTCTATTACCGAACATGCTGATCTTCGGTTTGTTCACGTTTGCCCCGATGTTTATCAATATCGGTTTTTCTATGACCGATGGCCAGAGTATCAACTTCGACCAGCGAGTGTATTCCGGTAGTGACAACTACCAGCGACTGCTGTCTGAAACACAGATCGATACCGGTGGTATCAATCAGGAAGATGACAAGTTCAAGGCCGCTGTTGCCGATACGTTTATCTTCGTTGTATTTCAGGTACCCATCATGGTGCTGGTGGCGCTGATCACGGCGCTTGTCCTTAACCGGGATATCATAGGCCGTGGATTCTGGCGCTCGATATTTTTCTATCCGGTGATGCTCAGTCCGGTTGTGGTGGGTTTTCTCTGGACACTGATTCTCAAGCGTCAGGGCGTTCTGTCCTTGACCCTGATGGACTGGGGATGGATAGAGGAACCCATACAATGGCTAACTGATCCTGCCTGGACCATGTTCTGGTCGGTGTTCGTCTACACCTGGGCGCATCTGGGTTTCTATATGCTCATCCTGTTGGCTGGACTACAAGCCATACCCAAGGATTTGTATGAGGCAGCCAGTATGGACGGCACCTCAGATTGGCGCATACTGCGAAAAATCACGTTGCCGCTACTCACACCGACACTGATGGTGGTGACAGTGCTCTCACTGGTCAAGGCGTTTCAGGCGTTTGAAGAACTCTATGCGATGAACGTTCGCTGGATATCGCTGGTGGCCTACATATTCGAGACATCCGGTTTACGTGGTCAGCCCACTGCGCACGGCCTAGGCATAGCCGCCAGCGCCTCCATGCTGGTTGCCGGTATTCTCATGCTGTTGTCCCTGTTACAAATGTATGTAAGCCGTAGCAAGGATAAACCATGACAACGCTCTGGAGTTTCCTCACTCGTACTCAGGGTCGCAATGGTCAACTGACATTGACCGACTATGCCTCCTATGCCTACCTGCTGTTAGGTTTTCTTATCATTTTTGTACCCGTCAGCTGGATTGGACTGAATTCTGTCAAATCCGCTTTTCAGCTTGAAAAACAGGACTTGTCGCTGCTGCCCACAGACTACGTGCGAGTAGGTCGTGGAACGGTTAACGGCCCTGATGGACGGGAAATCTTTATCCTCTCTGACTTGCCAGACTGGGTGTTGAACTGGCCGAATCTGCGTACCGAAGAGAAGGCGCTGCACGATGTACCTGCGTTTCTCGACCGTCTTGAGGATCGGGAGTATTTGGTATTGCGCAGTCACTTGGGCCAGGTATCGGTGCAAGCGCGACAAATGATTAACGATAAATTATTGCCAGACTGGTTGATTCGCTATTCATCCATGGCGCCTGGTGCACGGGAATCACTTGATCTGGATGGCGTGGTATCTCAACTTGATGACGAAGAATCGCGTCTGTTGCTGGAGTATCTGGGGGTTCCTCCGTATAAGGCCAACAGGCTAGTCAGCCAGGTATTGGTTACCGCGCCGCATCCCGATACGGGCGAGATCAAGTCATGGTCTGTGGCTAGTGTCACCACCAGACAAGAGATGATCTCCGCGCGTGCCGTAGATGACCCGGCAGCTAAAGTGGTACGTCTGCCGGCAGAGTCCCTGGTAGCAACGAGCATGATTCGACCAGCGTGGGAGAATTATTCAGACCCACTGCGCGGTAAAGCGTTCGGTGTCAACGTGGACTTCATGACCTGTATCACCAACTCTGTGCTGGTGACAGTCATAGCGACTCTACTCACGCTGCTAATCAATTCGATGGCCGCATTCGCGTTGTCGAAATATCAATTTCGAGGACAGACATTTTTCTTTGTCGTGATACTCGCCACATTGATGGTGCCGGCAACCATTACGTTGGTGGGTGTGTTCAAGGCTATCCACGCAACAGGTCTGTCGGGATCGATATGGGGGGTGATCATCCCGGGAGCTGCTACGCCTGCGGGGGTATTTTTGCTCCGGCAATACATGCTCACTATTCCTGAAGAACTTCTGGAAGCTGCGCGCATGGATGCGGCAAGCGAGTGGAAAGTGTATTGGCGGATCATGCTGCCACTGGCACTACCGGCTCTGGCAGCATTGGGCATACTATCCGTGATCTGGCGCTGGAATGATCTCATTCTGCCCATGATTGCGGTAGCCACTACCAAAGAGGCTTACACCATCCAGTTGTGCCTGCTGGAGTTTCGCGGCGAGCACCTGAGTCAGGAGCATTATCGTCTGGCCATGACTATGGTCAGTCTCATACCCACCACGCTGGTGTTTGTGTTCTTGCAAAAGTACATTACTACCGGCATTGCCAACACCGGTTTGAAATAGGACGACATCATGGCAACGCTGGAACTCAAGGATATTCGAAAGTCTTACGGCAAGGTCGACGTCATCCATGGCCTCGATCTGTTTGTCGATAGTGGCGATTTTTGCGTCTTTGTCGGACCGTCTGGTTGTGGCAAATCAACGCTGTTGCGCATGATTGCCGGTCTGGAAAGTATCACCTCGGGGGAGGTCTGCATCGAGGGTGAATCGGTAAACCACATCACCGCTGCGCGCCGTGGTCTTGCCATGGTGTTTCAGTCTTATGCGCTGTACCCGCATATGAGCGTCAAGGCGAATCTCTCGTTTGGTCTGGAAAATCTGAACATGCCAAAGGCTGAGATAGAAGAGCGAGTGAGTGAGGCGGGGCGCATGCTGCAGATAGACGAGCTGATGCAGAGAAAGCCTGGTCACTTGTCAGGTGGTCAGCGACAACGTGTTGCTATTGGAAGAGCCGTGGTTCGCGAGCCCAAGATATTCCTGTTTGACGAGCCTTTGTCCAATTTGGATGCAGAGCTACGTGTCGCCATGCGAGGTGAGATAGCTGGCTTGCACAAGCGGCTAGGCAACACAATGATTTATGTCACACACGATCAGGTAGAAGCCATGACCATGGCCGACAAGATTGCAGTGTTGCGTGCTGGCTGTGTAGAACAGTACGGTAAACCACTGGATCTTTATAACCGTCCTGCTAATACGTTTGTTGCAGGTTTTATCGGATCGCCACGCATGAATTTTCTGGATGCAACGGTCGCGTCGGTTAACGATACTCAGCTTCAGCTACGTTCGGCGCAGGGCGGCGACATCGTTCTGGATTCCCGAAAATACAAGGCTCCGTCCAATGACGCCGTGACCTTGGGAATTCGTGCCAACCACATGCAGATAACCAACGATGGCGAGGGTGATCTTGTGTTGCAAGTAAATTCCACGGAGCAACTGGGTGGCGAGACGTATGTGTATGGCAACGTCGATGAAGAGACAAAGCTGACATTGCACCTTGCCGGGCAAGTGGATGTTCAGGCAGGACAGCGCATTGGCGTGGTTATGAATAAGCACGAGACGCATCTGTTCGACAAGGACTCAGGGGTGAGTTTAATACAGTAGAACTTGTATAAGCGCTGCCAAAAATCCGGCTTACAACCGTGTCACAAACGGATTGTGTTTTCTACGCCTTACCACTGTAACCACACCCCACACTGCCACTGCTGTACCGGCTATGACCAGGAATACCGGTGCGACGTTATCGACGTATCCTGCAGCGTAGAACAACCGAATGCTGCCGTTTACGATCAGAGCGAGACCAGCCACATACAGGATTACACCGAAAACGATTTCCTGGGTATCGTACAGCTGGCTGTACCACAATCTTTGCTGCCGTGAAAACGTTGTGTTGACCATCTTCCTACGACCCCGTTTACGTTGAAAGCGAAGTAGGTTGAGTGAGGAATTCAGAAAAGTAGGCAGTACCACTCGGGTCTGAACACGCCCATTGCTGGCAATGTCTTGCCGGATACAAAGCTTGCCCAGTGAATACACCAGCAACATAAATCCTAGACTCACAACCGTCCAATTCCAGTCGGAACCCGGTTGAATCTGTGAGTTTAGTATCTGGCCTGAATTCGTCACTGTATTTTCTAGTGGCATGGTCCCGAGTATACTGGCGTTTTATATGTCAGGCAGCATTATGGATCTACAGCACCACGACCTTGGCCTGTGCACGGATCTGGACGCTTTGGATCAGTTTTTGTCGGTAAAGGGGAAGTTCCTTGTGGATGCGGGCTGCGGGAACATGCATCTGTCGCGCGCCCTGGCAGCCCGAGGAGCCAATGTATTGGCGATTGACCCGGATCCGATTCAAGCGCAGAAAAATAATCAGGCAGACATCATTGCCAATGTAGGTTTTGTGCAAACGGGTGCCGACGATATTCCGGTCGAATCAAGTTCCGTTGATGGGGTATTGTTTCCGTACAGTCTGCATCACATTCCGATGAATCTATATCCCGCTGTCTTCGAAGAATTGCATCGCATTTTGAAACCCGATGGATTTGTCTATGCCATGGAGCCTGTGGCTGACGGTAAGCTTAACGAGGTAATGCGCCTATTCCACGATGAGCAGGAGGTGCGCAGGCTTGCGCAGCAAGCACTGGACACTCACGGTGCAGCCTATTTTGAACAGTGTGACGTGATCACCTATCGCATACCGATTCAATATGGTTCGTGGGGTGAATATGCCGATCGATATGCTAACAAGTCTTACAACACGAACTACACAGAGGCGCAGGTTCGTGCAGAGGCTGTGCGCAATCGATTCATTGAGTTGGGTGAGCCCACCGGATATTCATTCGAATCGCCTATGAAAATAAGCTGGTTGCGAACACTGCGCAAACCACCTGCCACGCGAACACCTGCATGAAGGTTACTCACATAGAGGTCTTCGTCGTCAAGGCAGCGCTGGAAACGCCGTTCGCTTTTTCGCAAGGATGGGTACATCAGCGTGCAGCGACGCTGGTCAGGATCACAACAGAATCTGGTCTGCAGGGGTGGGGCGAGGCGTTTACTCAGGGTCTGGAGCCGCCGGAGATCGCAGCATCGGCCATAGAGCATGCACTAGCACCTGTTGTGCTGGGCGAAGACGCCTTAAGTCCGACAGTGCTGTGGCAAGCCATGTACAACCAGACGCGCGATCATGGTCGCAAGGGTTCTGTGATGTCTGCGATCAGCGCCGTTGATATCGCTTTGTGGGATATTTGCGGCCAGCACCGTGCAGTGCCGATTTACAGCTTGTTGGGCGGTGCGTTCCGGGAATCTGTGCAGCCTTATGCCACAGGCTTTTACCGGCTCAAAGGGCAGGGTGAAGCCGATAGACTGGCGACAGAGGCCATAGCTCACCGTGAAGCTGGATTTCGCGCCATGAAGATCAAGTTGGGATTCGGTGTGCGAGATGACCTGGCCGTTATGGAGGCGGTCGCAGCGGCATTGAACGATCCGCAGATTGAACTGATGGTCGACACTAATCACGCCTATGGTCGACGTGATGCCATGAAACTGGGCCATGCGTTGGCAGACTATGATCTACGCTGGTATGAAGAACCTGTAGTGCCAGAAGACATTGCCAGTTATACAGCGTTAAGGACAAGCCTGAACGTTCCAATAGCTGGTGGCGAAAATGAGCACTCAGCCTTTGGTTTCAATAATCTGTTTCAGGCCCAAGCCCTTGATGTCGCTCAGCCAGATATTGGTTCGTGTGGCGGTTTCACAGCAGCGCGTGACATTCTGGGAATGGCGCAGGCCAATGGAATCATGGTAAATCCGCATGTCTGGGGAACCGCGATTGCACAAGCAGCTTCTTTGCAGTTCATCGCCACGATACCCGTGGCCCATCATTCTCTGTTTGGTGCAGAACCCATTCTGGAATACGACGTGTCCAGTCATCCTTTCCGGCAGGATCTTATCGCAGAGCCGTGGGCTATGCATGATGGCCGTGTTGCCATCCCCTGCAGGCCCGGGTTGGGCATCGAGATCAATATGGATATCCTTGGTCAGTATCAGACCCATTATGTGAATTTGAGCCAGAGTGCAAAAGAATAAAGATAGGAATAGTTTTACCGACCGGAACCTAAGGTCTCAATCCAGCGGTGCATGCAAAACCGTATGTTCAGTAACGATACCACCGCGATTTCCTACCTCGATGCACCCATAACGCTGTTTAAAAGATTCCGGTAATTCACGATCACCATCCAGAGACAGCCACAATCGAAACAGATGCCGCCGCTTGTCTGGGTCTTCCCAGTCAGTGAATGCTGTGCGATCATGCAACTGTGAATGGTTGTAGACAAATTGCATGTCGCCGGGTTGCAACTGCATACTAAAATGCAATTCTGGATCGTTTGCCAATGCATCAAACATATCAAGTGCTTCAACGTGTTCTGGTGTAAGACGCATGGCATCCGGAAACCGCTGCGCACTATCGATGTATTGACGCTGATAGAACACGGTTAGCTTGCCACTATGCCAGCTCAGCACGGGTATCTCCATAAACGGCTTGGCACCAGCTGGAATCTCACCACGACGATCTGTGGCGATGGGGTCGAACAGTTTGACCAGAAGATCAGGCCTGAGATGTCGCATGCGGTTGTAGATTGCTTCCGCACTCACCAGCAATGAGGTGCCGCCCTGCTTTGCCACGCGCAAGCACAGAAGCCCGACAACATCGGCACTGTCGGTGTGAAAGCTCTGGCGCTCGGATGTCTGGTAGATCCGAGTGTTGGTATTGGTTGAGCTCACCCCGGTATTACGCACATGCCCCAGTATATGTCCCTGCGCATTCTGCGATCGCGCACTACCCAGATGCGCACCGATACCGCAGAAAATTGCGGCGCTTGTGGGTATTGAGTATTGCTCAGACGGCAGGCCTCTAATTAATCGAACACCGTGGCCGTCTAGTAGGTCGTGACGAAGTTTTTGTAGCTTGCCTCCCATCTGTGGCAACGGGAAGCTCTTCACACAGATTTCTCCGATATCCTTGCCCGTTCGTAAATAGGCCTGTGCTGCACCCTCAAGCTCGAGTATCTCCTCGGTAGTCAAGTGTGTCAGCCAGCGCTGTTCGTTACTCAGCATCTCTTGTGAGGTCCAGGCTGCGGGGCCATTGATGAATTCAGGAAGTTTGTTCAGTTCTGTTCGCACGGAGGACCCAGTATCATGTTGATGGTTTACCCTAGGGTTTGGTCGATGGAGATTATCACAGGCCAGTGAGTTTCGACGTCTATCTGCACAGGCAAGTCGCCGTTATCCGTCGCTGGGAAAAGCGGGCCGGGCGATTTCACAGCTCTGCCAGCGCAACCTGCTGATGGCAATGATATTCTGCCGGGATGAGCACTCTACCGCCAATACAGTACAGCTACTTCAGCCAGGACGTGTTCGGTGTTGAAGCGCCTGCCACTCTGCAACAGCCTGACTGGCTGCAAGACAAGACCTTCGTTGCCGCATTGTGTGACTCCTGGAAGTCACAATATGCTGACTATATCGGAACTATAGAGGCGCAAACGCTGGTCAACAGGCTGATCGATAGTGGCGAAATACTGGCTCACGACCGCAGCGGTACTCTGGTGGCTGTTGTTGAAAACAAATACGCAGGCATAGCATCGATCCGCCAACTTGAGGGCCTTGCGCTTGTAACGCAGCTTGAAGTTCTCGAAGAGTATCGAGGTCTTGGTATCGGTAGACAGCTTGTCACAGCGCTATCGACCAACAAGAGTCCTCTAATGGCTCATGTGTCCATTCATCGCCCTGCCATCAAATCGTTTTACGAATCGCTAGATTTTAAGGTACTGCAACAGGTCACGGTAGATCACTATGAGCATGCCTTACTGTTCGACGTCATGGCGCGTCCGGTGGGCGGCCACCAATTTTTCGAGTAATCAGTGCTGCCGCGTTCGTCACCTTCTCCGAAATTTCCAACACAGCATCATCTGAAAATCTCACCGTCGGGCCAGATACCGATACACCAGCCACAGGATGACCTGATGCATCATGTATTGCGGCGGCTACGCATCGCATGCCGACATAGCGTTCCTCATCATCGTACGACCAGCCTCTGTCTTGAATTGCCTGCAAGTCGGCCAACAGCTTATCCGCTGTGATGAGTGTATTGTCGGTGAATTCGGGCATCCCCTTTTTCTTCACTACATCTTCCACGCGAGCACGGGTAAAACCTGCCAGTAACGCCTTGCCGATTCCGGACGCATGCATGTGTCCTCGTGAGCCGGGGCGATGAAACGCGCGAATCGGATTATGTGTTTCTACCTGGCTGATAAAGGCTATTTCGCCTTCATCCTCAATGGCAAGGTTTGAAGTCTCTCCAGTGTCGCCCATCAGATCCCGCATGACACTCTGCGAAGCGTCAACCAGATTCGTCCGTTTCAGGTAAGTGCTGCCCGTATAGAAAGCCTCGATACCGACAGCCCATTCCTGCGTGGATGGGTTGAAGTCAACGAAGCCGTGCTTCTCAAGAGTGCCGAGTAGTCTTGAAGCTGTAGAGGCGGGCATGCCAACTAGCAGCGCCAGATTAGTCAGATTGTTACTGCCTTCGCGCCCAAGCGTCTTTAACACCAGCAGACCACGCTCCAGCGCCTGCACAGCACCACCCGTTGCAGAGTCGGATTTGATGGTTCTCGGGCGACCACGGCTGCGTTTTGCGGGCGTTAGTGGCACGCCGCTGGCGCTGTTGTCTTTTTGCATGGAGCAAACTCCGGGTAAGTCCTGATCTCGTCCAGCAACCTGATTTTTTAAAAATTGCGTGGCAGAGATCTGAAATAAATTAACGTATGAGATTTAAAAATCAGAATGAAAAATTAAATAGCGAATGAAAACATAAAGATACAGCACATAAGTGTATTTTGAAAAAATATTTCAGAAAAATTGTTTAATTCTGACAAGTGCTTATACTGAGGCTACTTCGGCAAACTAAGGTCACGTCAATGAGTCATCAGAACCCGATCTTCATTCCTGGTCCGACCAACATGCCTGATGAGCTGCGTGCAGCGATGAACGTGCAAACTACCGATCATCGTGCTCCGGATTTTCAGGACATCCTGTTGCCGATGTTTGAAAATCTGAAGAAAGTGTTCAAGACGGAAACCGGGCGTGTCATTACGTTCCCCGCCAGTGGTACCGGCGGCTGGGAAGCAGCGATTACTAATACGCTATCACCGGGAGACAAAGTTCTCGTCGCTCGTTACGGCATGTTCTCGCATCGCTGGATTGATCTGTGCCAGCGACACAATCTCGACGTCGAGATCATTGAGTGTGAATGGGGAAGCGGCGCCCCAGTCGATGAGTTTGAACGTCGGCTGCAAGCTGATACTCAGCAAAAGATCAAGGCTGTACTGGTAACGCACAACGAAACGGCGACCGGTGTCAAAAGCGACATTGCCGGCGTTCGTCGTGCGATGAATACCAGCAGTCATCCTGCCATGCTCTACGTAGACTGCGTCAGCTCACTGGCCAGCATGGATTTTCGAATGGACGAGTGGGGGGTTGATCTGGCGATAGCAGGCTCCCAGAAAGGCTTCATGCTCACCGCCGGTATGGCCATCGTTGCTGCCAGCGAAAAAGCAATAGATGCAACAGGCTCAGCCACATGCCCACGGTGTTTCTTTGATTTTACCGAGATGCTAAAAGCCAATGAAAAGGGCGGTTATCCGTATACGCCGCCTCTCCAGCTTATACACGGCATGCATGCAAGCCTGGACAGGTTGTTTGCAGAAGGCCTGGATGCCGTTTTTGCCAGGCATCATCGTCTGGCGGAAGGTGTTCGCCTTGCCGTTGCCGCCTGGGACATGACGTTGTGTGCTCAGCATCCTTCATTGTATTCGGATACTGTCAGCGCCATTTACGTCCCCGAAGGCTTTAACAGTGATGAGTTAACCGACCATGCCTACAACGCGTACGGAGTTTCCTTTGGAGTTGGTCTGGGCAGCATGAGTGGCAAGGCGTTCAGGATCGGTCACCTGGGCTCGCTGACCGATGTCATGGTGCTCTCGGGTTTGGCCACTATAGAAATGGCCATGAAAGACCTGAACTACCCCATAGAACTAGGGCAGGGAGTGGCCGCTGCTCAGGATTACTACAGACAGTCACGCACGCAGACCAGACAACAGGCGGCTTGACATACTCATGAATGCAACAGTCACGCCTACAGAGATGTACATACCCACGTTCGACGATGTCAAAGCTGCTCACCAGCGGATCAAACCCTACATTCATAGAACGCCGATTCTGACTTCCACTTATCTGAATGAACTCACTGGTGCAGAGTTGCATTTCAAGTGCGAGAATTTTCAAAAGGCTGGAGCTTTCAAGGTACGCGGTGCGTCCAATGCCGTGTTTGGTCTGAGTGAGGCACAGGCTCAGCGAGGTGTCGCCACGCATTCGTCGGGCAATCACGCGTTGTCATTAAGCTATGCAGCGGGAAGACGCGGCATCAAGGCAACCGTTGTTATGCCGAAAACCGCACCCGAGGCAAAAAAAGCGGCAGTTCGTGGCTACGGTGGTGAAGTGCTCGAATGTGAGCCGTCGCTGTCAGCACGAGAAGCCATGCTGACCGAACTGGTTAATCGCACGGGTGCGGACTTTGTTCATCCCTACAACGATGAGCGCGTTATTGCAGGTCAGGCAACCTGTTCGCTGGAACTTTACGAGGACATTGGCGAGCTAGATGCCATCGTGGCACCGATAGGTGGAGGCGGCATGATATCCGGTACTTGCCTGACCTTGTCAACGTTGTCACCAGCGACGAAAATCTACGCTGCAGAACCTGAAAACGCAGATGATGCTTACCGTTCTTTCAAGGCCGGGCACATCATTGAAGATGATGCTCCCCAGACCATCGCCGATGGTTTGAAAGTCAGCCTTCGACCGCGCACATGGCACTTCGTATCCAACCACGTCACCGATGTGCTGTTGTGCAGTGAACAGGAAATTATTGATGCCATGCGGTTGACCTGGCAACGAATGAAAATAGTCATAGAGCCCAGCTGCGCTGTTCCACTCGCAGTGATACTGAGAAACCCGGAGATATTCGCGGGTAAACGGGTGGGCGTGGTAATTACAGGCGGTAACGTGGATATGAACAAACTGCCCTGGATGTAAAACCAGATTGTGGTCGTTCTAACACGGGTCCGGCCAGAGCCCGTACTTAAACCAACACAGAGAGTCACTCATCATGAACGCACTGGTTGAACCACTGGATCCCACTGTAGGCGTAGGCCTGCAGGATCTGGCGGTAGCATCGGTAGCCGCAAAGCTGGCGCTGGCGCAGGATATCGATTTGTCGTTATAGTATGAGCCATGCTCTGAATCGGGGACGATTGTCATGGCCAGTAAACCCAGTGTAAACAAGACCGTAGCGGAAAAAACATCGCCGCAGACGTTCATTGCGGGTATCAAGCATCCTGTCAGGCGTGCGGATGCTGAGTTGTTACTCCCATGGTTTACGAAGATTACCGGCTATCCGGCGGTCATGTGGGGCAGTAGTATCGTCGGCTACGGGCGCTATCACTACGAATACGATAGCGGTCGTAGTGGCGATTGCCAGATCACCGGGTTTTCACCCAGAGCGTCCAGCCTGTCGTTTTACATTATGCCGGGTTACCAGGATCTCAGCGAATATCTGGTGCGCCTCGGTAAACACAAGATGGGCAAAGCGTGCCTGACCATCAACAAGCTTGCTGACGTTGACATGGCAGTGCTGGCCGAAATAGTCGAGCACGGTGACCGGTATATGCGGGAAAATTATCAGACCTGGAAGCGCTAGAACGTGCGCGAGCACTCCATCGCTCGCGCAATCATTGTGTATAACCTATTCTTCAGGTGCCTCTTCACCCGCACGCAGCCATTCGAAGTGCAGTCCCTTTGCCGTGCGATCAGGAAAGCCAGCCCAGTAGGTGTGATCCTCTGCAAACTCACCTTCATCATCAACCGAATACACGCCATCATTTGAATAAGGCACAAGTTCCAGAAAGTCGCCGCTCTCCTCATCACCTTTCAGATACTTGTTCAACCAGGCGGTTGAGAAATGCTGATTGATATTGTTCATCCGAACCGTATCCCATACTGCATCGGCGTAATGATCGAATGGGGCATACCCTAAAGAGGCACTGACCTGGTAGCTTTCCAACGGCGCAGGCATGGGAGCCGCAGCGTTATGGTTAGCGTTGTCAAACGTCAGCAGAGCGCGATCCACATTGACTGACTCTTCATAGATGGATCGGATACCACCTTCATAAAGCGATATATCGTCTTCTGAGCCTGCCATGAACAGCATGGGTATCTGTACACCTTTCAATGATTCGGCATCAAAAAAGCTGAAGTTACGACCCCATGGTGCAATGGCAACGGCTGTCTTGATACGAGAATCCAACTGGCTGTTGTGACTGTCAGTACCACTTTGGTGAATGGCTAGAGTGCCATACGGAGGGCTGAACGCATAAGCCGTAGAGGCCTCTGTGACTCCGCCACCCGCCGTAATTACCGCACCGTAGCCGCCCATTGAATAGCCTACTATTCCGGTGTTGTCGGTGTCGATCAGGCCTGACAGGAAGCTGCCGGAATCTTCGTTGAGTCTGGCCATTTCGTTGAGAACAAACAGCTGATCCAACCTGCGATTGCGCAGTGTTGAACCAAAGGCTGCCTGGGTGCGATACGTTGAATCTGTGTGGTCGATAGAGGCAACGATATAGCCCTTTGAGGCCAGATTTTCAGCCAAGTGCGATAGCAAAAAGCGGTTGCCAGGATAGCCGTGCGAAATGATTACGAGAGGGAACGGTGATGACTGAGTGACCGGAGCTGCCCACAAGGTAGCTTGCCCGGTCAGGCTGACCTCAGTCGTGGCATCGCGTAAAAATGCCCGCAATTCCTTGCTGCCAGTTGCGCCCGGAAAAGAGGGATACCACATCTGCACGATCAGCTCTCGATCGTAGAGGGGTAATTCAGCGGGTTCATCTTCGGCGGCGTCCAGAGCCAGCACATCCAACTGCCCGGGATTGACTAGCGTTATCGGTCGGGTGCCAACCTCATAGTCTCCGTAGGCTGCCAGCATCGGGGCGTCCACACGTTGTACATCAATGCGGTTCTGTGCAGTGGCTGGCGCACTGATTCCTGCGGTAACAAAAGTAGACATCAAGGCAAGACTCAGTAAGGACTTCTTGGCGGTGGTGGGTAACATAGTGTTTTTCTCCAGTTGGATCTCGATAATACACTGGAGAATTGTGAGAACCCTGAAAATGCGACATATTCACGCTTTTCCCGGTCGCACACTATTGACTTAAAAAATGCTCCCGATCCATACTCGAGGAATGCTGAACAGTACAGAGCCCAGACAAACCTCCTCACGAGACGTCGTGCAGCGCCGTCCGGCCGATGTGGTCATGCGACTTGATCGACTCGGCTCAATGCATCAGTCTCGTTTGTCGTTCATGCGGATCCTGACGCGTCGACTGAAAACGGAAAAGTGGTCAATCACGCAAAAGTCGTTCTGTATTGATGAGACGGGTGTTGGCCATGCTACCTACAGCATCACTGGGCCACACAACACGTACACACTGGTGGCATTTGCTCACGATCTACCACCGGAACAGCGATCAGACAGGGTGATTGCTACCGCCTGGGATGCCACGTTTACGTTATATGACGGCATACCATCAGAAGAAGACATCAGCAGGCTGGCGGCGAATGTGCCGTATCAGGAAGCCGGGCGTATCTCTTCAACTGAATTAACGCTTGCGCGAGCGAACCGCTCGGTGCGGCTTTGGGAGCATGTGGTAGCAGCGCTCGCACAGGGTCATCAGCCCGATGCCAACCAGATAGACTCGGTGGGATACCTGATGCGCACAACCGCGGTATACGGCTCCGGGAAATTCGGCGCAACGGACAGGCAGGCCGTAGCCGGTCGCCCGGAATTCAGCGTACCGTTTCAGGCAGAAATGCTGACGGTCTATCTGATTCGCACCTTTGTCCGCGATCTTGTGCAGCACATGGCGAATGTGCGTGGTGGCCCTGCAACGGTACAGCTAGATCCCGATCTTGCCCGGCGGCTCGGTATTGGCAATTCAACCGGTCTGGGTATGGCGCCTTTTCTGATTAATCATCCACAACTGTTCAACAACTGGATAACGGTCAGAGAGGAAGCTCTGGCACGCGTTCGCAATATCGAGTTTGTCTCCGAGCCTGAATGGGCTGTGTTCAAAGACGTACTGGCGCGTACTCGCGTATCGGTGGATGCATGGCATTCGGCGCATCCGCTTCAGGCGGAAAAAATACAACAGCTCAACAGAGATCTTGAGCGTCTTGACACGTACCTCCCTGGTATCAGGATGCCCACGCACTATCTGTGGGATCGCCTTTATGAATGGGCGGTGAGCGAGCTGTGTGTAGAGGCGCAGGAGTGTCTGGTCTCTCTCATGATGGAACCTCATGCCGATCTGATCGACGGATTGGATGCCTGCATGTCTGCACCCGATGGCGCCTTTCGTATTGATGGGTCAATGCCTGTCAGCCGGTTGCGCCAGTGTGTAGAGGAACACTACCAGTGGGCACTGAAGGTCGATTGGGATGTGCGTGAGCATTGCGCAAGAGCCTGGTATGTTTCAGAAGAGAAGCTGGAGCCACGGCTGGGCGAACGGTTCGAAGAGCCGATAGAAGAATACGAGCAACCTCTGGCACCAGCACGCGATGTTTGTCGATTGCACGATGCGTTGAATTCTTTTGATGCTGATAACGTGTGCGCAGAGTTCCTGTTAAAGCACCCCGAACACCGCCATGCGGTTCGCAGAGTTCAGCTGATGGATCGGGCACCTTATGCAGAGATTCGTGACAATACTATTAGTGCAAGTCTGGTACCTTTCGACATGCTACGCTGCAAGCTGGCATTTTTCGGTGCAACGCATTTTGATCCACGCTCTGATCGTTGGCTGCGAATCTGCCTGTATGCCAATGCGCCCTATCCGGAAGAAACTGCATCCCGTGATGTAGACACGTGGGTTTATCCGCCTCCTCACTGATGGTAGATCTGTCGGCAAACGAGGCAGCCTCTCTGACTAAACTGGCCGCTCGCGGAGCAGGATATCCGTGGGGACTGTGTGAAGAGGCCGTAGTTGCTGCACGTTGGCTATGTTCTTTCGAACTTTCCGGTATGCAGGCGCTGTTGTCGCTCTGTCTGCGCGTTGATCAACAACCACTGAGCACGTTTACACCACAAATAGAAGGTACAACGTGGAAACCTGTTAGCGCTGGCCTTTGTCCCCTGATTTGTGGCTCAGCACTGAGCGATCGGGCCGCCTTGATAGCGGCTCGTTCAAGTATCACCATTGAAAGCGTCATGAGCCCGATACTGCTCCTGCCGTTTGTCGCACAGATGTCTGCAATATCTGCAACGTCTGTGCAACTGTCATGGAATGATTTTGTCCTGGTGTGTCATGCCGATCAGATTTACGCCAATAGGGATGCCGATGATTTTGATCAGCGTTGCATGAATGATGATGAATCAGCAACGGTGGCGCTACAGATGCACATCGAACCATCATCATCTATGTCTGAATGGTCAGTGAGAACCGATTCCCGTCAGAACCTGCTACCGGCGTGCCTGCACAAGCTCCAGAAACTGGCGCAACGAACCTATGCTCCCAACACCGAGCAATCGAGACTACTGGGAGCCGGGGCTGGCAACAGTGACAATGACTGATACCTGCATCGTCACCGGTGCCTCTTCAGGAATAGGGCGCGCCACGGCAATCGCACTGGCACAGCGTGGCAGAACAGTGATTTGTGTAGCGAGAAGTGGCACCGCATTGCAGGCTCTGAAACAGAACTACCCGGAGCAGATCCGGATTGTACGAGCCGATCTGTGCGACCCCGCTGGTATCAGCGCCGTTATCGAGTCGGTAAAATCTGTTGAACACGTAGCTGTGCTTGTGCACGCAGCAGGTTCTACCGTAGCGCTGCAGCATTATCAGGATCTGCAGATGCCAGAGTTATTAAGCCATATGGGCTTGCACGTTAGTGTACCTATAGAGCTCAACAACCGCCTAAAAAACAAGTTGATTGGTAGCAGAATACTGTATCTGGATTCGTACTCGGCCATAACGCCACGTGAAGGCTGGTCTGAATACTCCATCGTCAAAGCGGCAGCCCAGATGGCTGCCCGATCAGCGACAGTCGAGCTAAACCGGTCAACCGTGATACGTGTTTTTCCGGGTGGTGTCAGGACACCGTTGGTAGAACAGCTACTGATGTCGACGGAAAAATCTGCGACAGTAACAGCATTCAAGGCTCTGGATGCTGACGGTGGTATCAGCGAGCCTGACACGGTAGGACAGTTTCTAGCGGACATCCTGCTCAAGGCTACTGAACAGCAATTGACGTCGCGAGAGAGTTGGGATTTTAATAATCCTGACGACCATATAGTTGCACGATAAACCCTGAAGACCACCTGGTCGCACACTCGCAAGGGACCGGTAGCTGTCGGGTATCGACCAGGGTGGGATACACAGAGCGCTGCCTCGTCTGGTTGAACAGGGTGGAACGTTGTTGTCCACGATTGTTCACGGTTCCGACATTTGCCCGCAACGCACCGATCGTAATCCATGTTGCCTGCGCTGAACTTGCGCTGAAAGAGGTCACCGCACTGCCTTCCAAACTTGTTAACTCTGCAGGTATCGAAGACATACAGGCTTTTCTGATGAAAAGGGGTGACGAGTATTCTGGCCAGCCTGTTCCCTGTTAACGTCTGTAGTAACGCCCTTGTCGTAGCATCTCAGCGATCAAAATGGTTCGTCTTGGAAACGGAGTGACTATTCCCGCATCTCTGGCTGCTTGAGCTGCGTAATGTCGGCCAAGGGATAGTTTTCTTTAGTGCTTCCCTGATATTTCGAAATTTGATTAAAACAAGGCTTGGAGAAAACAATGAATAAAACAATAATCAGCAGTGCGCTGCTGACGATTCTGTTCGCGAGCACAAGCGCCATGGCAGGTCACACCAACGAGCTTCTGGAAGCCGATCTTGATGGCCGTGAAGAAGTCGGTGATGATCCTTCAAAGCGTCTTGTGGGTGACCCGGATGGCAAGGGAAAAGGCTACGTGTTTGGTATCGACGGTGATCCTACGACACTGTGCTACAACGTGATAGTCAACAAGATCCAGCTGGTACCGGTTGGCGAAGGCATGATGGCACACATCCATGAAGGTGCTCGTGATACCAACGGACCAGTTGTAGCCGCTTTGGCTGGTCCTGAAGACTCTAATGCTGCAGATTGCCTGACAGAAGGTGAGATGGGCAAATTCCCTACCGGTGAAGCCGGTATTGTTCAGCGTATTCTGCAAAATCCTGAAGACTTTTACATCAACGTCCATAACCCTGAGTTCCCTGCCGGCGCCATTCGTGGCCAGTTGAAAAATACAATTCATGACCATGCTGCAGTGCCCAAGCCCAGTGGTGGTGCTCCCACTACTCCAATGAACGTTACAGGCATGGTGTACTCAGGGACTGCTGTAGAGATCTTCTGGGAACGCTCCACAGATTCAGACGGATCAGTCGTTGCCTATAGCGTGTTCAGAGATGGTATAGCGGTGGGCAGTGTACAAGGCAACAGCTTTTTCGACGATAGCCTGACTAGCGACACAGCGTATTCTTATACAATCAAGGCGATTGATAACATGGCTAACGAGTCCATGGCATCAACTGCCGCGGTTGTTCAGACAGCCAAATAGTCAGCTGGAAATCTTCCCATTACGTTGGAAGCTCTGCCAGTAAAAAAGCCAGTCATCGGATCAATATCTCGTCCGATGACTGGCACTTTTTTTTAGGCTCTATTTTTGTAGAAGGCAGTTAACCGCAAGTCGTCATCGTTAAACGATGAGCCTATTGATTGGCACAGGTCTGCAGCTGCAACAGCAGCCTCAACTATCAGCCGGCACCTCGATGGCAATGCTGGAATTCTTAAACGCTGCAAGCGAATGGTCCCAGCTGGCACCCGGCCAGAGCACCTGCATGGTGAGCTCCTTTGGTTTATAGGCTGCGGTATACAACGTACCAAAACCTTTGGCAAAAGCGTAAGAGTAAAGGGGTGCCCGGAGAAACGCCTGGGTAAATGCCTTTTCAGAATCTGCTCGCAAACTCAGTCGCTGTAAGAGATAGCGCTCACGTTCCACCGTTGCGGTAAATCGCGTCTCCTGGTGCCATTGAAACCCCGTCTGATGATTGGTAGCAACGGCTGCATTGGTAACCACAGCCTCACGATCAGGTGCCATCTGTACCGTTCTGTAGTCACCTTTAGCATCCAGCACCGTGACGTTATAACTCATGTGGGTTGGAATTCGTGTCAGGGCATCAACAGCCTCCACAGCACTTTCACAGGTTTGAAGTACATACCGTAGTAACAGAGGAACCCCGAACCCATCTCCCACTACGGTGCGTCCGCCAAACGTCAGGGACACGCATAAGCCTAGATCATTGATGCCATCCACTAGTCCCAGTAAGCAATCAGATGTACCCAGAACCGTGCGTCCCTGCCAGCGAGTCAGCAAAATCAGTGAATCAAAGGCGTGAGGGTTATAGTCGTAATTGCGAATCAGCATGGGACTTTCACCGGGCCACACGGCCTGGCTGCACGAACTCATGTAGGCGGGTGGCTTGTAGTGCGATAGAAATCTCGCCTGAAGATCATCGCCACCCGTCCAGTCACACGCTTCCTGATACAGTGGTACCAGCTCAGGCATGTATCGCTTGATGGCCGTCAGACCTGCCAGATAGCTGGGTCGCCTCGTGACACCGTCTGCAGACCACCAGGTGTAATAGTCTGGCCAGTACTCGTTGAAGAGTGCTGACCAGACAACCGGATCAGTTGCATCAATAGCCCGAAAGTTAAGATGCATAGTTCAATATTTACAGAATCTTGAAGGCAGGCTCTGGCAGGGCAGGCGCGGCACTTTCCTGTTCCAGCGGTACCGCTTTGAAGGCAGACTTCATACCCTCAATCCACTGTTTGGAGCGCGGAGTAAGTTGGAAGTTTTTGGTCATTGAACGACCGCGCATGACCAGAATACCCAGGTCTGCCCCTTCATAGCGGTAGTCGCCTGGCTTGAGAATACGCAGGAAGAACGCTTCCGTATCGGTCTCTACCGCGCGACGGTGATAGTCGAACCGGTCGTAGCTCACGTTGCCATTTTCATCCATGCGGTAGATGCCTGTTTCGGGAGCTTCCGTTAACAGATCAACGCTGTCATCAGTATGCTTGATTACCATTTGCGACCAGCTGTCTATCATGGCAGGGTCAGCCCAGCGACTGTTCAGCTCTGCCACATCAAGCTCAAATGGCTTCCCAGAGAATTCCAGCAGGTGAAACAGAAACAACGGCGCGTCAGCGTGAGCAAACGCTGCATGGTTGGTCATGGATGAGCAGCCAGTGATACGCGGGTTCAGTTCACCCAGATAGATTTCCCCGGTCTTCTCTTCAATCAGAAAATCCAGTTCGAAGTAACCGCGATAGCCTTCCTCGCGCAGCTGCTCACCAAACTTGAACGTCAGGTCACGGGCTTTCTTGCGTACAGACGGTGCAAACGCTGTAGAGAATATCTCGTTACCACACCAGCCACCGCGGTAGGGTGTCAGTTCCTTGAAACCTACAAGCTCTGTCATCAAAGGACCCACGATGGTTCCCTGTTTGGTGGCGCAGGCTTCAATGGCCGAACCACGACAGACGATACGCTTCATGACCTTGATTTCGCCTTGTCCAACGATCTCGTGTTCGTGTTTGCGAAAATCGGCTGCTGATGCAATGAAGAAGGTGGTATGCCCGGAATCACCATAGGCGGATTGCAATACCAGGTCCGTACCCAGTTTTGCCTTCGCTGCCACCTTGCACAATTGATCCCAGCCGGTAATTTCTGATAAGGCATTCGGTACTGACGGTACTCCCGCCTTGTCGCCGATTCGAACAGTCTCGATCTTATTGTCCATGCGGCTACGTAGTTTGGACTTTGGAAACCACACTTCAGCACCCAGCTCTTTGGCAAGCTTTTCGGTTTCCTGATCGAACATCAGGAAAACGAACTTGGGTTTTCCACCGCGGCCCTCTACATGATCCACAACATCCTTGTGTTGCAGCATGAAATTGTTGATGTCCTCTATGGACTGGAACTCACCGTGTTCCTTAGCAGAAGGAACCAGAGTGTTCGGGTGTCTGCCATCGTAACAATCGATATAACTGATGAACTTGAAATTCTTGACCCATTCATCGAGGCCCAGCAAATTGAAGTTGGTCGCTGACACGAAGTAGATCGGTGCTTCGTTTGTATGAAAGTGGCGACGGATTTCAGAGATGTTTTTTAATTTTTTGGCGGGCATTTTCCTCTCCTGAGATGTGTTTGTTTCCTGCTGACTATCTGATGAGACGTGTCTGGTTTATTCAACAAACACCAGATCTGTTAGGTTTTACCGGAGTTCAGATCTTCGCTTCCCTGACTCTTGTTTCCATGGCTTCCTGAGTAAAGACACGCAAACCCAGATCAGGTCTGTAACCGTGGATCTCACTGACATCAAGTGCCCGCATGAAGGCCAGAATATCTTCGGAGATCACCTGTCCGGGCACAAGAATAGGGAACCCTGGTGGATAGGGAATGATGAAGGTCGCTGACACGACATCCTCACCAGTCTTCATGGCATCAATCAGTGAGCCGTTGAGTTCAAGGTAGTTGCAGTTGTTCTCATCGTAGGCCAGAAAGAATGCTGAACGAATATCGCCTTCAGTCGTTGTACCTTCCGGGTCGAGTCTGAAGGCGTCGTGGAAGCGACTGAAGTCAGGTAGAGGAGGGTAGTTTTCCACGAGGTTCTTGACACGACGCTCGTGGCTGAGCTTTTCCATTTTAGAGGCATCATCCAGCAACTCGTCCAGATCTTTGGCAATCTCGACAAGTACTTCGATCAGGTAGGCAACAGATGAGCGTGTGGTGCCGATGTTTGTCATGAAGAGCACAGTGTTTCGAGACGTCTTGTTTATCTGGATACCGTACTTGTCCATCAGTATTTCGTTCTTGAATTTGTCACCATCCCAGCCGGTACCGCCCACTGCCAGTGTGACTCGCGTGGCATCCAGCACGAAGTCATCCTGTGCATAGCTTTCCCAGATGTCGGCCCAGCCCTGTTTGGAATCGAAGTAACTTTCAATACCAGACTGACGAAATTCGGGGGCGATCATGTCTCCAGCGGTCAACACCTTGAAATACTTGCTGAGCAGGGGATGCGTGGCAATGGCTCGACGCATCGACATCGCAGCTTCAACCTGCTTTTGAACCAGCTCGAATCCTTCCAGCTCCACTTGCCGTCTACCGATATCCAGTGAGGCAATGATCTGGTAATTGGGCGAGGTGGACGTGTGGGTCATGTAGGCTTCGTGGAAGGCTGCCTCAACCTCACCTTTAAAGTCCTGATCGTTGACATGAATCATCGACCCCTGTCGTAGTGAGGTTAGTGTCTTGTGCGTCGACTGTGTGGCATAGACCCGTACCCGTGCATCCGGGGGCGGTAGCAGACGGGTGTCTATTATTGTCTGCATGTCTGCATCTTCCAGCTCTACTTGTTGCCGCTCCCAGGCAGCCGCAGCTTCAGGCGTCTTGAGTCGCACACGCATGTTGTTGGCAACATCCATGGCAGTACGCTGGCGATAAGTGGGTCCGAAACGGGCAAACGCAAACCACGCCTCGTCCCACAGAAACACCAGGTTGCGCTTGATGGCCAGACATTCTTCGACCACCCGTTCAACGTTGTATACAATGCCGTCAAAGGTGCAGTTGGTGAGCAACAACATACGCACTTTGTCCAGCTTGCCAGCCGCTTTGAGTTCAAGCAGTGTCTTCTTGATTTCCTTAAGCGGTACCGCGCCGTACATGGAGTATTCGGACAGAGGGTAAGAGTCGAGGTAGACCACCTGCGCGCCTGCAAGCACAAGCCCATAGTGGTGTGACTTGTGACAATCACGATCCACCAGCACGATGTCTCCCGGTCTTACCAGGGCTTGCACAACCACCTTGTTACAGGTCGATGTACCGTTGGTGGCAAAAAATGTCTGCTTGGAACCGAAAGCCCGTGCAGCCAGTTGCTGAGCCTCCTTGATTGGACCGTGAGGCTCCAGCAGGCTATCAAGACCGCCACTGGTAGCCGAGGTTTCTGCAAGAAAGATGTTAGGACCGTAGAACGCACCCATGTCCTGTATCCAGTGAGATCGGGAAATGGATTTGCCACGGCTTATTGGTAGTGCATGAAAAACGCCTGTTGGCTGGCGTGAGTACTTTTTCAATGCATTGAAAAAAGGCGTGTTAAAACGTTCGCCGACGCCGCGAAGCACGTTCAGGTGCAACTCCTGAAAATCCTCCTGGTTATAGAATATTCGTCGGCAGCCACCGAGATCGCGACCGGCAATATCTTCCACTGCCTGATCAGTGACCAGATAGGAATCAAGCTCGGGGCGCATCTTGTTGATCAGACGGCACAACTCAGGTCCGTAGTCACCGGGAGACATCGTGTCGGTATCTTCATCGCCCAGCTGGTTCAGGTAGCGACGCAGCAACGGCATTCTGTTTGCGGACTTCAACGTCAGACCCGGGCGGACAACCACAGCCTGAATGTTGTGGTTGAGCATGATGCCGATCAGCGCATCCTCAACACTGGGTACGATAACGGGCTCATAGAGAAAGGGGTCTTCCAGGCGCCGCACGTGGCGCAGGCTCTCGCGCATCCAGTGGCTCTGGTGATCCGTTACCGAGTCAATAACCAGCACTTCAAAATAGGGCTTCGACAGAGCGCGCGCCTCGACTGACAGGCTGGCGGCATCCTCCAGCTCATCCGCCTCGGTATCCTCGGCAATCAGCGGTATATGCCGACGTCGGTATGCGCCGGAGGTCAGCGCGCGTACGACTCGGCGGATAGCAATGGAAAGATCTTCAAAGCTCTTGTGTGCCAGCATGCGGCGTAGCTGTGCGAATGCTGTGGGTCCGGGAAAGGCCCAATAGAATTCGATAGGCGCCAGTGCCTCCAGAAGCTCTTCAGCTTTGGCCAGAGCCCGCGCACGTTTCTCGTCACTAACAGGCGCATCACCTGTGGAAGCCAGATCCAGCATTTCTACCGCTTCACGCAGAGCGCTCCAGCGGTCGGCCCGAAGCTGGGTAGCACTGTAGTAATCTGAAATTGACGTAGTCGGCACGTGTTCCCCTGGCCTTGTTTACAAGGCTATTGTCGATAAGTTGTACCGGTGAAACAGCTGAACAAAATCATTTTCCGGTATTTATTGGTAGCACAGTAATGACTGATTCCGGGCCAACCATATCTTCGATAATTTTCATTTCGGCTGGTACTGGTGCCACTGCTGCTTCATTCACGGTTGCTGAATCGTCAATTCCCACTCTGGAGCCCTGTCCGGGAACCTCCAGCGTGCCCAGTGTTTTCAGATAGCTGTCTGTTCCGCTGTTACGATCATAAACAGAAAAATCGACTGAACGATCTCGAAAAGACTTGAGCACCTGACCCAGTCCTCGCATACCATGCTCACGCTGACGTCGCACTTGGTCAAGATCGATTTCTATCGGGAACATGTCCTCTTGTCCGGCAGACTGGTGCAGTACATTGGCAGCGGGATCTATGACGCAAGACTGACCGTTACCTCCCGTACCCAGGCCATTGATGTCGAACACATAACACTGAAACTGAGCTGCAGTTGCGCGAGCGATTGACAGCTCGGCCTGACGATCGGTGGAACCGGTAAGCACGGGATGAAGTAACACTTCAACACCTTGGCTGGTTATCTGCCGCGTGGTCTCTGGAAACCAGATGTCGTAACAGATGGACAAACCGAACCGGCCGACATCGGGAATATCGAATACGCAGAAGTCAGTTCCAGCTTCGACGCCCACTTCGTAAGGGCGGAAGGGGAACATTTTTCGATAACGGCAAACGACCTCTCCCTTGGGGTTGATGACTGTTGAGGTGTTGTACACCTTGGAATCGGCTGCGATCTCGAACATAGACCCGGGAATCAGCCATATGCCATGACGGTGAGCGAGTGCCTGAAATTTTTCTTCTGTCTCGTTAGGAAACGGTTGCGCAAACTTGTGCAGCGGTCCGAAAGGGGCCAACTCGGAGAACAGCACCATCTGAGTCCAGGGGAACTTGCTCATGAGTATATTGCAACGCTCAATCATGGCGTCGACATTACTCGTTAGAGCATCAACCTGCATCTGGATACCGGCTATGGCAAACGGTGTCATTCAATCATCCTGTATGGCATTCAACATAGAACAGTAGCATGTACAACAGCCGTGCCATTGACTTCATTTGGCATTACAGTTCTGCTTGAAATAACAGGATGACGCATCGTTACATGCCAGGTGCTTCAAGCGCCGCCTCAAGCATTCCCAGCCCTTCCTCGAGGTGCTCGTCAGGGATAGTAAGAGGCGCGAGCAGACGTATGGTATTTCCCCAGTATCCACAGGATAGTAGCACCAGGCCGAGTTCGGCCGCTTTGCCCGTTACAGCTTTGACTGCATCCGGATCAGGATGATGGGTTCCACGTTCGGTGACCAGTTCAAATGCCACCATGGCACCCAGCCCCCGGATGTCTCCAATAGGTCGTGTGGTGTTCTTCAGCTTGAAGCGGTTTAATGCGTCAACCATGCGAGTGCCGATCTCATTGGCACGATCGCATAGTTTTTCCTCTTCTATCACGTCCAGTACCGCTAACGCCGCAGCACAGGCAATAGGGTTGCCACCGTAGGTGCCGCCCAACCCACCGGGTTCTACAGAGTCCATGATATCTGCCTTGCCGATAACACCGGATATGGGAAAGCCACCACCCAGTGCCTTGGCAATGGGGATGAGGTCTGGCTCTATCCCATAGTGCTCGATGGCGAAGACCTTGCCGGTTCTTGCAAAGCCCGATTGCACTTCATCGGCAACCAGGCAGATGCCATGCTCATCGCAGATGGATCGCAGGGTTTTCATGAACGATACCGGCGTCTGGTAAAAGCCACCTTCGCCTTGTACCGGTTCGATGACAATCGCAGCGATATCGTCGGGAGCCATATCCGCCTTGAAGATGTTATGCAGCGCCTTCAGGCTGTCCGCTTCGGTAATGCCATGGTGTTCAACCGGAAACGGCACGTGGTAGATCCCTGGTAGTACCGGTGTGCCTTTCGGACGGTACGGCGCAGCCTTGCCGGTCATGGACATGGTCAACAATGTCCTGCCGTGGAAAGCACCCGTGAAGGTGATAACGCCGGATCGTCCCGTGTGTGCTCGAGCGATCTTTACGGCATTTTCAGTGGCTTCTGCGCCGGTAGTGAAAAAAAGCGACTTCGCATGGTCGATAGGTGCCAGTGCATTCAGCCGTTCAGCCAGCTCTATATAAACATCATAAGCGATGACCTGAAATGCAACGTGTGCAAATCGCTCGGATTGTCTGGCCGCAGCTGCCATGATTTTGGGATGGCGATGGCCCGTGTTGGTTACTGCAATTCCGGACCCGAAATCGATATAGCGGCGACCTTCGACATCCCAGATCTCGCCGTTTTCCGCTTTATCCACAAAAGCGGTTGATCCGGTAGCGACGCCACGCGGTACAGCTGCTGTACGCCGTGCCAGCCACTCTGCATTGCCAGCGTCTGCAGTACCTGTGTTGTTGGATGCCATGTCAATACCACTCACTTTAAATCACGAATCGCTATACACAGCGCGAGCGCCGGAAGCGGGCGCTCGCACCTAAATGTTAAGAATATGGACATTATCATCGTTTAATATATCGATCAAGGTGTCTCATATACTATGCAGCTACTGATTAATTCCACCCATGCACATGTATTTGATCTCGGTGTAGTCATCCAGACCGTATTTGGATCCTTCGCGCCCCTGACCAGACTCTTTCACGCCGCCAAAAGGTGCCATGGCGTTGCTGATGATGCCCTCATTGATGCCCACTATGCCGTATTCCAGAGCCTCTGCCACACGCCAAACCCGGCCGATGTCGCGTGAGTAGAAATAGCTGGCCAGTCCAAATTCGGTATCGTTGGCCATGGCGATGGCTTCTTCTTCAGTTTTGAACCGGAATAGCGGGGCCACTGGGCCGAAGATCTCTTCTCTGAAGACACGCATATCGGTGGTGGTGTTGGTGAGTACGGTTGGCTCCACGAAGCGAGGACCCAGCGAGGAAGGTTTACCACCGATCAGTACTTCTGCACCTTGTTCCACGGCACTGTCTACAAACGCCATGACATCGTTGGCAGCTTTATCAGTAATCAATGGTCCGAGGTTAACGCCGTCAGACATACCGTCACCCATGTTCATCGCCTTCACACGTTCAACCAGTCGCTTGGCGAATTCGTCGTAGATGCCATCCTGAATCAGAAGCCGGTTTGCGCAGACACAGGTTTGGCCAGCATTACGGTATTTGCAAATCATCGCACCATCTAATGCTGCGTCCAGATCTGCGTCATCGAACACGATAAAAGGGGCGTTTCCGCCAAGTTCCATGGACGTACGCTTGACTGTCTTTGAGCATTCCTCCATCAGGAACTTGCCCACCTCGGTAGAGCCTGTGAAAGTGAGCTTACGCACGATCGGATTCCCGGTCATCTCTGCGCCAATGTCTGATGTCTTGCCAGTAACGATATTAATGACGCCCTTGGGGATGCCGGCCTGTTCGGCGAGTGCAACCATGGCATACGCTGACAGCGGTGTTGCGTTAGCGGGCTTGCACACAACAGTGCAGCCAGCTGCCAATGCAGGGGCAAGTTTACGTGCCAGCATGGCATTGGGGAAATTCCAAGGTGTGATACAGGCAACGACGCCCACTGGCTGGCGCACACAGACGATCCGCTTGTCGCCATCAGGGGCTGGAATAACATCACCGTACAAACGCTTACCTTCTTCAGCAAACCATTCCAGGTAGCTGGCGCCATAGCCGACTTCACCACGAGATTCGGCGAGTGGTTTGCCTTGTTCAGCCGTCATAATACAAGCCAGGTCTTCCTGGTTTTCCAGCATCAGGTCGTGCCACTTGCGCAGCAGTTTTGCACGTTCCAGCACGGACGTTTTGCACCAGCTGGTAAACGCGGTTTCGGCAGCTTCGATGGCTCGTCGGGTTTCAGCCGTGCCGCAGTTGGCAACTTTGGCTAGTACTGCACCCGTTGCCGGGTTATCCACATCAATGGTTGTTGAATCATCTGCCGCGCACCATTGGCCGTCGATGTACGCATCTGTCTTCCACAGAGAGGTATTTTTCAGTTCAAGGCTCATAGGGCTACGGTGTTCCGAATGTTGGCAAAATGATGCGGAGGGGCGCAAGTGTAGTGCAAGTGCCCCACAAATAGACGCTCGCGTGTAGATCAGTAACGATCATGGGTAAATGCATTGGAAAAAGTGGCCCAATTGGCTCTTCCCGCCCGTGCTTCGCTAATCCAGGAAAGAAATGCAGGCTTGTTTGCGGCATAGGGTTCGATGGATTCAAGCTGCCCCAACCAGCTATAGGGCTGAGGCGACTGAATCGTCAGAGCCGATTGACTGGTCGGCACAACCCAAGGTGTTTCACTGGATTGATGATCAGTGTCGGGTCCGACCTTGTAGCTTACCTGGCGGGTGCGTTCTTTAAAATCAGTCAATGACTGCTCCCACTGTGCATCGAGCCAGCGCAAGTTCAATGACTTGGCAACCAGATCGTAGTCGGCTGTAAACAACGTGCCGAGCGATTCACTGTAACCATACTGAAATAACGGTGCCTTGAGAAATTCGTCGGCCAGAGCGGCGGGTTTGATACCCGAATCCAACATTTCCTTAAGATGCTCAAAACGCTCGAATGTCTTTGTAAAAGCTGCTTTTTCAGGAGCCTTGGCATCCAGCTGATGATTGGTGGCGACAGAGTCGATCATGATGTTAATGCCACCACCCGGCTTCATCTCGACTGAGGCGCTCTCGCCTGAATCATCGGCTAGCATGACGTTGTATGCCATGTGAGAGGGGATGCGTTGCAGCACTTTCACAGCACTCTCGACGGTGCTGCAGGTTTCCAGCAGGTAGCGCAGAATCGTGGTGATGCCAAATCCTTTGCCGGTCTGGCGGCTTCCGCCGTAAGCCAGTGCAACAGACAGACCGTGTTCATTGATACCATCGGAAAGACCCCAAAGGAACTCACTCATTCCCATCACGGCGGTCCCGGTCCATTCGCTACGCAGTAATAGTCCCTCGTTGAGCTGCGGTGACAGATCGTAGTTACGTACCAGATGTGTCTCACCCTGTGCGCTGAGCGCTGCCAGCGAGCATCCACCGAGATAGGACGGAGGGCACCAGGTGGATAGAAAGCGGGCAGCAAGCCCATCATCACCCGCTAATCGGCACAGGGATTTCCAGGTAGGCAGTAGTTCTGGCATGTGCTCCGTCAGAGCCGCTTCACACGCCTTTTTTGATGGTCCGTTATTACCGCCTCGTTGAATAAACCATTGCCGGTATTCAGGCCAGGAGCGATTCCAGCGCTCCTGCCATTTGTTACCGGGCAGGTCTTCAGAGACTGCGTCAAATTGCATAGACAGGTTCATACAGGTTGTGTCCTTCGTGTGTGTTTGTCCAGTTGCAGACTTGAGCCAGAGGCTGACTCAGCGCATTTGGCTGGTTTAACTGATGCGATCTGCGAGGGCTTTTTTCACGACCGTGCTGGCTTGCAGTGAGCCGAGTACTTCCAGGGACTCAATAGCGGCGATGGCCAGTTCTGGCGTAACGTCATCGGTGATACGCACCAGACCGACGACTTTGATAACGAGCTTCTGCCCAGTGGCAACTGCCTGCTCGAGATCGTGCTGGGTGAATTCCCGAACGCCCAGATCCATCGTGTTGCGCTGTACGGAGTGCGCAACCGTGGCGGCGTGACTGGACAGCTGGTTGCGGATTGCGGTACGAATGAAATCACTGCGATTGGCATAAAAGCCCTCGCTGACCATGACGTCTATCCGGCCCAGATCCACATATCCCAGGTTGAGTGTCAGCTTTTCTGACTCGGTGCGTTTGTTGTCCATGAACACACTATACCATCCAAATGGAATCCATGTGGATGGTATGTGGGATCTATATGGAGTTCATTCTGATTCTGCAGTCATCGGGATGCTGCTCTTGACGGCGGCACCCACCAGCTCTGCCGTGGCGGCAGCCAGCGTCCAGCCTAGGTGACCATGGCCGGTATTGTAGAAAACACCGGGTCGTTTGCCGGCACCTACACGGGGTAGCATGTTTGGCATCATGGGGCGCAGGCCTGCCCAGGCAACCACGTGCTCGGTATCGATACCCGGAAAATATTTGCGACACCAGCTGATCAGCGGGTCGATGCGATCGCTACGGATATCCAGGTTATAGCCATTGAATTCAGCGGTTCCGGCAATGCGCAGCCGGTCAGCACCCAGTCGACTGGTTACCACTTTGGCATCGTCATCCAGCAAACTGACCCACGGTGCAAATGACTGGCTTTCTGCATCTTTTAACGGCATGGTCACCGAATAGCCTTTAACCGGGTAGATATTCACGCGATCACCCAGCTGGGAAGCAAAGTGCCGACTTTGAGTTCCTGCACAGATGACAACCGCCGAATGACTATGCCGCTCACGCAGTTCACGACCTTTGGCTACTGGCACAACAGGTGAAGTACGACCGGCGCTGGGCCTGAAATGCACATGGATGCCATGCTTGTCCTGTTCAAGCTCTTCCACCTGAGCATCGTAGACAAAATTGGCACCCAGCCTGACGCAGGCTTCAGCCAGGCCGCGAGTGTACTTGTGGATGTCGCCGGTAGAATCGCTGCGTGTCAGATACCCACCCACGAAATCACCGGCAAGCGCGGGCTCTATTTCCTTCATCTGCTCCGGGGTCAGTAATTCACGGGTCAGTCCGCCGCGTTCCAGTAGTTCATTTACCCGCGTAGCATGATCAAATCCTTTCTGATTGGCATACATGTGCATGATGCCGCGTGTCTCCAGATCGAAATCGATATTCTCTTTTTCAGCCCAGGCAAACAGGTGCTCACGTGCGGCTAGTGCTAACCGAACAGTCTCGACGGTGTTTGCTTCATAATTGGGAATGTTGCGAACGAATTCTGCCATCCAGCTCAACTTGTGCCAGTCAGGCTTTGGGGACACCAGCAGTGGGGCGTCCTTTTTGAACATCCACTTCATGCCTTTGAGGATGGTGGATTTTTGTGTCCAGACTTCAGCGTTCGAGGCAGAGAGCTGACCGCCATTGGCAAACGATGTCTGCATGGCAGCGTATCGGTCGCGATCGTACACAGTAACCGGATAGCCCCGGTTGAGCAGCGAATAGGCAGTAGTAATGCCCGTGATACCGGCACCAATGATGGCAATAGGCTTCACGCAAACACCTCTCAAAAACACGTTAGAAAATCAGACTCGGTTTGAAGAGGTGGAGCCTTGACACCGTCGCTCTGTGCGAGTGCGACATTGTACGCCTGTGTGTGCAGAAAGCGTTATGATCAAACGCAACCTTGTGTCAAAAAGTAACCACGCTTGCTGACTCAGAGGCTTTGAAACAGCGCAGCGTGACGGGGGGCCGTGATAGGGATATTGTGAAACCCACTGTTTTTAATCTTGCTAAACTCAACGTCTGCGCTTCTAACTCTGATTAAAAAACGGAAAACCAGCCATGCCTGAATTTGCAACACGAACCATCGGGAAAACATCGTTAGCGGTCACCGAACTGGGCCTTGGCTGCGCAGCAATGGCGGGTAATCACAGACCCGTGGCCGATGACGATATCGCCGGTGCCATTGATGAGGCGCTTCAACAGAATATTCGTTACGTGGATACTGCACCGTTTTATGGCTTTGGCCGCTCGGAACATTTTGTCGGTGCGGGTCTGCGCCATCGCGACAACTATGTGCTGTCGACCAAGGCCGGTCGTCTGCTGGCTCCGGGTTATGCTACCGATTCCGTAGCCGATGAATGGCCAGGTAGTTTCCCGTTTCACCAGATATATGACTACAGCTACGATGGTGTGATGCGCTCCTACGAGGACAGTCTGCAACGACTAGGCGTAAGCCGTATTGATATTCTGTTGTTGCACGACATCGGTTCCATGCAACACGGCGAGAGCGACAACATGCCTTTGTTCGCGGATGCAATGAGTGGTGGCTACAAGGCGTTGGATGAGCTGCGCAGTGCCGGAGATATCAGCGCTATCGGTCTGGGTGTTAATGAACGTGAAGTCTGCTTGCAAGCCATGGAGCATGGACACTGGGACGCATTTCTGTTGGCTGGCCGCTATACCTTGCTCGAACAATCACCGCTAGACGATCTGTTTCCCGCGTGTGAAAAAGCGGGTACCTCTATCATCCTTGGCGGACCCTTCAACTCGGGCATTCTGGTGGGCGGCGATACCTGGAACTACGCCAAAGCGCCAGCGGAAGTTGTCACCCGCGTAAACGCTATCACCCAGGTTTGCGAATCACACAAAGTACCTTTACCGGCAGCCGCCTTGCAATTTCCTCTCGGCTCCCCGCTTGTATCAAGTGTTATACCCGGACCTCGCTCTCGCAGTGACATGAAGCAGATCATTGACTGGTTTTCGCTCGATATCCCGGAAGGCTTGTGGAGCGATTTAAAAAGCGCAGGCTTGTTGCATGATGATGCGCCGTTGCCATAGGTAGTGCGGGACGTACTCTCATCACTTATGCAGCAATGATATCTGCAAGCGTATCCTTTACAACGCTGCCGCCCCCGTTAATTGCATGCAACGCTGGGGATTAGGTTCACGAGCTATAAAACTCCACCAGCAACTTGTTAACAGCCACTCTGCGTTCTATGTGCGGAAGATGTCCACAATCATCGAACACATGCAGTGACCCACCAAACGATACAGCCTTATCTTTACTCATGGGATTGATACGATCATCAGCACCCCAGATAGTCAGACGCGGAATGTTCGCCGTTCGGATGGTTTTCACAGCTGCTGAGACATCGTCCTGTGCAGCCACAATACCGTTTGATATCAGCATCAACGCATCCCGGGTTCCAGCCTTATCAAGATAGGCAAGAACAGATTTTGCCAACGCACGGCCAATCATTTTCTGATCATGAACCAGCGATAACAACAGCGTGTGGATAGTCTCACTATCGTCGGCTTGAGCGAACTGCTTCAAAAACTCTGTATTGATCTGATCACCTAATCCTGCCGGTGCAAAAGTAACCAGACTCTGCACCCGGTCCGGCGTTTCAGCGGCCAGGTGCATACTGATTCTACCCCCAAGGCTATGCCCGATCAGATGGAAGGCCTCCAGCCCCGCATCATCGGCTGCACCCAGCACGCTATCACCCAGCGCCCGAATAGAGCCATCGCCACAATCGTTTGACGACACCCCATGTGCCGGCAAATCCATTACCCAGACAGTGCGCAGTTCGAACAAGGCGGGGGCAGTTGCCAACCACGATTGCCGGTCTGAACCGTAGCCGTGTAACAACACTACATCAGGACCTTTGCCGCCCAGTTTTTCAAGTGTCGGATGGCGGCTCTTAGTGGTGCTACTCAGCAACGGTTACTACGCCTAGAACAGTACCTTCTTCCACGATATCGTCTGGTTCAGAATTGATGCTGCTCAAGACACCGGTTGCTGGTGATTCAATTTCAAGGGCCACTTTTGGTGTTGTCAGCATGAGAATCTGATCACCTTCATTGACAGTGTCGCCAACTTTCACAAGCCATTCTTCAACTTGAGCTTCGGAGATTTCATTCCCCAGATTAGGAACAACGATTGGAGTTTCCATAAATTTAAATTCAAGTATTGATCAAAGACCGCGAAGCGCCATCGCCTTATCATCCCATTGACGCAAGCTGTTTGCCACACCGGCGTGCTCAGGGTAGAACTCTCGACTAACAATGTCGACAATATCGTGGGCCTGCGGGAAGTAGGTGGACTCCATTTCAGCGCCCGGCACGATCCAGTTAGGTGCGCCCAGTACGCGTGGTGCAGCCTTCAGGTCTGCAAAGGTAAAGCGCGTGATGTTGTTTGAAAGTGTCATGGCAAAGCTGCCGCGTTCGCAGGCTTCAGAGACGATAATCAGGCGGCCGGTTTTGCGCACAGATGCCAGTACAGGTTCGTAGTTGAAGGGCACCAGTGAGCGTGCATCTATTACCTCACAGCCAAGTCCACACTCGGTTTGCAGGGTTTCTGCCGCAGAAAGACCCGCAAACAGGGCAGGCCCGATGGTCAGTATCGTGACGTCGTCACCGGTGCGCTTGATATCCGGCTCTCCCATGGGAAGCGTGTAATAGGCTTCCGGTACACCACCGTCGTGCCACTGTTCAGTGACATCATAGAGCCGCTGGCTTTCAAAGAAGACCACGGGGTCATTGCTGCATAACGCGCTGGCCATGAGGCCCTTGGCATCATAGGGCGTTGCCGGGTAGAGCACCTTCAATCCTGGAACATGGGCCACTAGTGATGACCAGTCCTGCGAGTGCTGCGCACCGTACTTGCTACCTACAGAGCAACGCAAAACAACCGGTACATCCAGAGTGCCGCCCGACATGGACTGCCACTTGGCCATCTGATTAAAAATCTCATCGCCGGCACGGCCAATAAAATCGGCATACATCAACTCGATCAATGATCGCCCGCCTTCCAGTGCATAGCCCACAGCAGTGGCCACGATAGAGGCTTCAGAGATTGGAGAGTTGAACAGACGGTGGTGGGGCAAGAGGTCTGACAAACCACGATAAACACCGAAAGCACCACCCCATTCACGACATTCCTCGCCATAGGCAATTAACCGCTCGTCATGCATCATGTGATGCAGAATGGGTTCGAACAAGGCATCTCGCAGTGTAATAGCTCGCATCACTGACAAAGCCTCACCATTTTCGTCAAGCCCATGTCGAGACTTCTTTGCTGTCTGTCGAACTCTGGATGATGTACTTGCCTCCGGCAGATCAGGAATCATGGCTGCAGGTTTTTCAATGGCCGTGTGGCTGAACATCAAATCGCCAATGAGTGCAGGGTTGGCAGGGATATCGACGGGTGGTGCCAGCTCCGGATTTATGGCGAGTTCGGTAATCGCTCGCATGTTAGCGCGTACATTATCTTGCATGCGCGTTACATCATCCGGTGTCAGCAGATCGTGGCTGGTTAGCTGTTCTGCGTAACGTGCAATCGCATCGTGCTCCTGCCAGGCCTTCAGCTCTTCGCGGCTACGGTAGGCATTGGCATCCGATGTGGAATGACCTGAATAGCGGTAGCATTCAACGTCCAGCATGGCTGGCCCGTTACCGGCAAGCAGATGTTCACGTTGTCGTGCCACCGCATTGGCAACAGCCAGTGGATCGGTGCCATTTACCGTCTCGGCATGCATACCCTGTGCATTGACCCCGGCACCAATGCGCGACAATCGATCCCAGGCCATGGTCTCACCGATCGTCTGGCCACCCATTGCATAAAAATTGTTGTTGAACAGAAACAATACAGGCAGGGCCCCCGGAGAAGTGGTTTCCCACAGTGTGTTGAACTGGGCCATTGAGGCAAAGTTCATGGCCTCCCAGACCGGGCCGCATCCTGTCGAGCCATCGCCGGAGATGGCGACTGAAATGCCATTGCCATGCAACTTCTGATACAGGGCGGCACCAGTAGCAATACCCGCAGAACCTCCCACAATCGCATTGTTGGGGTACGCACCAAATGGTGGGAAAAATGCGTGCATGCTGCCACCCATGCCGCCGTTGAACCCGGTGGAGCACATGAAGATTTCACTCAACAGACCGAACAGCAGAAAATTCTCAGCCTGCTGGAAATCGCTCCCCGCCAGCTCAGACTGAATTAAACGGTGAACCTGTCCATTGCCATGGCTTTGCATGATGTCACCTAGGGTGTTAGAGCCCAGCTGCGAGATAGCGCTCAGACCTTTGGCAATGAATTCTCCATGGCTACGATGACTGCCATAGATATGGTCATCAGGCTTCAGTGCCATGGCCATACCCACAGCAGATGCTTCCTGCCCGACAGACAAGTGTGCGGGTCCGCGATAACGATATTCCAGATCTTCATACTTGCCCATGGATCGTAGAGAACCGAGCATGGTTTCAAACTCACGTACCATCATCATGTGCCGTAGAGCATCGATCAGCGGGGCTGCTCCACGCTGTTCCAGCTCATCATTAAGGCTGCTCTTGTAACGATAGATATCTATCTGGGCATGATCGAGCTTGCCCGGCAAGGCAAACCGTTCAGGTGATACGTTAATGGATTTAGGCATGGTCTACCTCGCGGCAAAAGACTCAAGCAAAGCCTGTGCACTTGCCTGATCTGTGATGAGATGGTTAATGTATCCGCCGTTCAGTGCGGCTTGCAGAATGTCTGTTTTTTCCAGCCCTGTGGCAACCACCACCACGCCGGGCATGCGCTTTAGCTGACTGGGCGTGAGTCCGATTACACGTTCATTGAAAGGCTTGTCTAACGGTGTGCCATCTGCGTTCAAATGGTAGCCACCAAGATCGCCAACAGATCCCTGCTTTTTCAACGTCTGCAATTCCTTTCGTGTAACGAAGCCTGCCCTATGCATTCCTGAGCGACCAGTATCCAGACTACCCAGGCCCATGAGTGTCAGATCCGCCGACTGAGCCACTTTCAATGTTTGTTTGATGCTGGGTGATGTTCGTAGAGCGGTTGCCACTGTCGGGTTGTCCAGTATTAGCGGTGAGTGCAACGAGCGCGATTGGATGCCAAGCCGATCGGCCAGCGTGTAGGCCAGTCGCGCACCGTCTACGCTTCCGTCGCTGGCACCGACAGAGCCACAGGCTTGCACCACGACACCCGTGCTCAACTGGCGAGGTGTGACAGCATTGATGAGCGCATGCACATGCGCCCCCCAACCCACAGCGATTGTCTGGGCCGTATCCAGCTGATTATCGATAATGGTTGCGGCGCGGGAGCCAAACTGATCGAGTGAAGACAAACTGGTGTTGTCCACAGCGCCTTTGAAAACCGTCGCTTGGGTTACGCCGAAGTTTTGTTCGATGGCTCGCGCCAATGTGGAGTCGTTATGCAGAGGAAAGCGGATTCTGATTTCCACCTGATTCTCATCACGCGCTTCCTGCAGCAGCCGTGATGCTCTTGAAACCGAACGATCGATACGTTTTGCAATTGTGGCGAGGCTGTCGCCGTCCACGTAGTACCACGAGGCTACCTGAGCCAGTAATTGCCGCCGAACGTTATCCATCGGCCAAGTATACGGAGTTTTTTTGCAAAATATCTACTCGCACAGGAATAGTTGCGCTTCGAATGCTGCTTGGTGTGGGCCCTCAAACAATTGTCAGATAGTTGCTGACTACTGCATAACCGTGCAATGATGACGGTAGGTCGTGACGGTAGTGAGCATATTTCACAACCGGGTGTAGTGGCCTGACAGGCTTTGAAACCCGCAACACCGAAGCTATAAACCCCTAAGGAGAGATGGAGAGAAATTTGACAATGAAGATCATGAATAAACTTGCCGTAGCTGGAAGCGTGGCGCTAGCGCTGGGTACAACTGGTCTACAGGCCGCAGAATTTGATGGTGTGACAGTCAACGTCATGACTTTCGTAGGGCCGCAAATAGCAGAACCACTACAAAGACGTGGCGCTGAGTTCAGTGAAGCTACCGGTGCCAATATCAACGTCATCACTGTACCGTTTTCTGACCTGTATCAAAAGCTGCTGACCGACTGGGTCTCTGGTACGAATTCAGTGGATGCCGGCGTATTTGCACCGCAGTGGATGGTTGACTACGTGACGCCGGGCCTGCTGGAAGATCTCACCGAGCATGTGGCTGCCGACGATGCTCTGGAGAGCGACGATATCGCAGAGTTCTTTCGCGAGTTTTCGCAAAAGTACGACAACAAGACGTACATGCTAACTGTTGACGGTGATTTTCACATGGTGTACTACCGCACGGACATCGCCGAAGAGCTGGGACTTGAAGCACCAAAAACCTGGGATGATTATCTTGCGTTTGCCAAGGCCGCTCACGGTAAAGACATGAACGGTGATGGCGAAGCTGACTACGGTTCCTGCATGGCTAAAAAGCGTAACGCGCAGTCTTACTGGATGATTACCTCAGTAGCATCCGCTTTCATACAGTCACAAGGTACATCGCAAGGTGCTTTCTTCGATACCGAAGACATGTCACCGTTATACAACAATGAGGCATTCGCTGAAGCGCTACGCATCTATGGAGAGACAGGTGACTATGCGCCGTCGGATGAAATCAATCTGGATGTTGGTGATACACGGGGATTGTTCACCAGTGGCCGCTGTGCATTGACTTTGGATTGGGGGGACATTGGTACCTTGGCCATTGATTCAGAAACGTCTAACGTCATCGACAAAGTCGGTGCGGTTGCACTACCAGGCTCCACACGTGTACTGGATCGTGCTACCGGCAAATTGGTGGATTGCTCAGCGGAGACTTGTCCATACGCTGTTGACGGAATCAATCACGCACCCTTTGCAGCTTTTGGTGGATGGTCCGGTGGGGTTAACAGCCAAGCTGATGACGCAGTCAAGGAAGCCGCCTATGCGTTCTTCTCTTACGTCAGCCAGCCTGCCCAGTCAAATGCAGATGTCACAGTCGGTGCAACAGGGTTCAACCCCTACCGCACTTCCCAGTTTGAAAATATCGACAACTGGACCAATGCAGGCATGAGCAAGGAAGCCGCAGAAAACTATCTCGGGGCGATCCAGACTAGCCTCAACTCGCCCAACATGGTGCTTGATCTGCGTATTCCTCAAAACCAGCGATATCAGCAGATCGTGTTGGACACAGCCATTGCACGTTACCTGGCGGGTGAGCTGGACATAGATGGCACCATGAAGTCCATCAGTGATGGGTGGAGTGAAATTACGGAAGAGATGGGTATGGAAGACCAGTTGTCAGCCTATCGCCTCACGATCGGTGCACAGTAGTCGTACTATTTGATCGTCAAAGACGAAAAAATCCCGCTATGGTTGCGTTTATTCAAGCGGCTATAGCGGGCCTTGTTGACACCTTATAACCATGACTTCAGAAAAGCTTGACAACTGGCTTGATCGACACAGTGCGCGGCTATTTCTGCTGCCAACCGTCTTGTTGATTTTAAGTTTTTCTTTGTTCCCTCTGGTTATATCAGCGTGGTTGTCACTATCACGCTTCAAGCTGGTGGCAGGAGGCTACGACATCAGCTACATCGGCTGGCTGAATTACAAGAAGCTGTTTACGGGCTCCCAACAGTTTCATTTCCTCGGAACATTTGCGCCCATCGGCCCTGTAGGCTGGTTGATTCTCATACTGACTGCGGCGATCTTACTCTGGGGTATCTATACTTTTTTCACCTCAGGCAAAGTCACTGTCATTGGCTTCATAGGCCGATTGATCGCGTTTCCGGTTCTAGGCTGGCTTGGCTGGCTGGTAGCGAGTACAACGGGCGAGGGCGCACGCCTCGGTTCACTCAGCACGACGCTATATTATGTGTTTGCGGGTGTATCACTGCAGTTTCTGATCGGCACATTGCTCGCTTGGCTATGTGCACAGAACATTCGTGGCCGCTCTTTTTTCCGGCTAGTGTTTTTCGTGCCGCTGATGGTCACACCGGTAGGCATAGCCTACATGTTCAGAATGATGGCCGACATGTCTGTCGGGCCTTTTTCTCCTGTGTGGAAACTGTTCGGGCTGGGTGAGTTCTCCTGGGCGGCAGATCCCTGGAGTGCGCGCCTGGTCGTCATCATTGGCGATAGCTGGCAATGGATTCCGTTCATTTTTATCGTGATGCTTGCTGCATTCGAAAGCCAGTCGCGCGATGAGATAGAAGCGGCAGAGCTGGACGGTGCCAGCGGCTGGCAAATATTCAAGGACATCACGTGGCCTTCTGTGGTGCCCGTGGCGGCAACAGTGGTGTTGATCCGTATCATTGAAGCTTTCAAGATTGTCGATCTGCCTAACGTACTGACCAACGGTGGGCCGGGCATCGCGACCGAGTCATTGACGCTACATTCATTCATCGAGTGGCGTGCGTTGAATCTAGGCGGTTCCTCATCCGTGGCCTATATGTTGTTGGTGGTATCAACCATCATCTGCGTGTCGTATTTTCAGCTGGTGGTGTTACCCATGAGGCGTGCGCGCGAATGAGCTGGTTTGAATCGCAAAAACTCGGGGAAATGGCCCCGGGAACCAAAGTCATTGTTTACAGCTTGCTGTGGTTCTGGGCGTTTGTTGTATTGTTTCCGCTGTATTGGGTAGTGATTACATCATTCAAGTTGCCAGTACAGGTTAGCGACGGTCCGGACTTCCTGCCGTTTATCGACTATCAGCCATCCCTGCATGCGTGGAAGTACATATTTATCGATCTGGGCAGTGACACGTTCCGCCCCTACCTGAACTCGGTAATCATTGCCAGCATATCCACGGTATTCGCCATGATCTTCGGATCCATGGCGGCCTACGCGCTGGCAAGGTTGCACTTCCAGCCAAGGCTGATATCTATCTTTCTGTTTATTTTTGCACTTGGGTTGGCTGCCTACACGGCAGTTTCGTTTGGTGTTGACTGGAGGCTCGCTCTGGCACTGGGTATTGCATTGTTCTTATTACTGGTCAGGGCATTGCACCGAGTACCGTCTCCTCGTCTGGGTAACGGCGACATACTCTTCTGGGTCATATCGCAGCGAATTCTTCCGCCGATCGTGGCGGCATTGCCCATCTACATCATGTTTCAGCAGTTGCATATTCTGGATACGCACTTCGCGATTATCCTCACCTACGTGACGGTGAATCTACCGATCGTTGTCTGGCTGATGTACGACTTCTTTGTGTCCATCCCGCGTGATATCGAAGAATCTGCAGGATTGGACGGTGCCTCAAAGATACGCATCTTTTTCGAAATGGCGCTACCGCTGGCAAAACCGGGATTGGCCGCTACCAGCTTGCTGGTGCTGATCCTGTCGTGGAACGAGTATCTACTGGCCTTGTTTCTGTCAACGGCTAAAGCGCAAACCATACCGTTGCTGGTAGCTGCACAAAACGCGACACGAGGTCCGCAGTGGTGGTACATGAGTGTACTGATCATTATCATGATCGTGCCAGTAGTGTTACTCACTATTTTGTTGCAACGTCTTATTGCCAAAGGTCTGTTGCTTGGAGCAGTAAAAGGATGAAACTCTCATGACTGTTGTACTCGATGGTATCTCCAAGTCGTTTGGAAACACACCGGTACTTCACGGGCTTGATATTGATGTCAAGGAAGGTGAATTCATGGTTCTACTAGGTGCTTCCGGTTCAGGCAAAAGCACAGCACTACGAATGATTGCAGGGCTGGAAACCACTACCGCAGGAAAGGTTTTTATTGATGGTCGGGATGTCACAGAGGTGCTACCGAAGAACCGAAACGTGGCCATGGTATTTCAGTCTTATGCCCTGTATCCGCACAAGACGGTTGCGGAAAACATTGGTTACCCACTCAAAGTGCGCAAGTTGCCCAAAGCCGACATTGAGGCACAAGTGCGTGATGTTGCTGGCCAGGTACAGCTACTCGAACTTCTGGAACGCTATCCACGCCAGTTGTCGGGTGGACAACGCCAACGAGTTGCCTTGGCTCGTGCCATGGTGCGACGCCCGGCAGTTTTCCTGATGGACGAACCGTTGTCCAATCTCGATGCCAAACTTCGCGGTCATATGCGCACAGAGCTAAAGCGGATGCAGCATAAGCTTGGCATCACCACCATTTACGTCACACACGATCAGGTAGAGGCCATGACGCTGGCCGACAGGGTTGCGATACTGGAAGGGGGCAAACTCATGCAGCTTGCGCCACCCAAGGAAATTTACAACGATCCTGCTAACCTGTTTGTCGCCCAGTTCATTGGTTCACCGCCCATGAATCTGCTTGAAGGCAGCCTCGAGCACGGGCGATTTATCTGCGCAGATGTTGCCATATCTGTTAACAGCAGCGAGAGCGTCGCACAGGCAACACTGGGTGTAAGGCCAGAAGACTGCAGCGTGGTGGCCCCGGATGCCGGTCAGATGAACGCCACCATTTACGCCACTGAGTTGTTAGGTGACCACACACTGGTTACCGCAACGATTGGCGATTCAACCGTGACAGTGAAGGCTACGAAGGACTACGAAGCCGCTATCGACACACCTATTGGCATTGCTATCGAGTCGGCAGCTCTGTACCTTTTCGATAGCAACGGCGAGCGTCTACACTAGCTCTTGACAGACACAAACGACCCGGGCGCTGCTTCTATAACATCCAGTTTCCCATCACCGGGTACGCGTTTGCCAACCTTTTTACCAGACAATGGTGCCAGCCACTTGTCCCAGTCAGTCCACCATGACCCTTTGAATTCTTCAGCCCCTTCCATCCACGCATCCAGATCCTTGGGCTGATCCTCATTGATCCAGTGGTTGTATTTCTCAGCAGAGGGCGGATTGATAACCCCTGCTATATGGCCTGAGCCTGCGAGCATGAATCGCACCGGACCAGCGTATAGACCAGTAGACTTGAACACGGAAGGATAAGGCGCAATGTGGTCTTCCTTTGCAGCCTGCAGATAGATAGGAATCGTGATTTTAGACAAGTCGATGGGCACGCCCTTGAGAGTAATGCCACCGGGCTTGGACAGATTGTTCTTGATATACATCTCACGCAGGTAAAACAAGTGAGTTTCACGCGGCATGCGAGTAGAGTCGGCATTCCAGTACAGTAAATCAAACTTTAGCGGATCCTTGCCTAACAAGTAGTTATCGACATAGAAGGACCAGATGAGATCGTTCGCGCGCAGCATATTGAAGGTAGTGGCCATGGAACTACCTTCCAGATAGCCTTTTTCATCCATCATGCGCTCCAGGTTATCAACCTGCGCGTCATCAGTGAACAGCTTCAGATCGCCGGCTTCCGAGAAGTCAGCCTGCGAGGCAAAGAACGTGGCGGCCTTGATTCTCGTGTCACCGGTCTCTGCCATGTAGGCAAGCGTTGCACTAAGCAACGTACCGCCGATGCAATAGCCGATCATCGACATCTCCTTTACGCCTGTGGCGTCTTCCACAGCATCCAGCACATCCAGAATACCTTCCTGCATGTAGTCCTCAAATGTCTTGTCACCAAGTTTGGAATCCGGGTTAACCCAGGAGATGACAAACACGGTATAGCCTTGAGCCACTGCCCATGCAATGAATGAGTTTTTTGGCTGCAGATCGAGAATGTAGTACTTGTTAATCCACGGCGGCGCTATGACTAACGGCCGCTGATGCACTTTTGCCGTTGTAGGTTCGTACTGGATCAGCTGAACAAGATCGTTTTGATAGACTACCTTACCGGGAGTGGTGGCGATGTTTTCACCCAGAGTAAACGCATCGGGATCGCTCATCATGATGCTGAGCTGGCTTGTTTCAGGGTCCAGATCACGTTGCAGGTTCTGCATTCCCTTGACCAGGCTCTGGCCACCGGTATCCATCATGGTTCGAATGGCTTCCGGGTTAGTCAGAAAAAAGTTTGACGGTGAGAAGGCATCCGCCAGAAGCTGCGAATGAAACACGATTTTTTTCTTGTCGCTTTCACTGAGCCCTTCGATCTGCGTCATGGTGTTAACCATCCAGCGCGATGTAATCAGGTATGACTTGCGGATGTAATCGAACATGGGGTTACTGGCCCAGTCTTCATGGCGGAATCGTCTGTCGTAAGGCTCTTTCTGTTTATCATCCGAACCACCAGCGCCGGTTGTGTTTTGCATCAGTTGCTGAGTGGCCTGCTGCATCAGATCCAGATGCTCCTTCCATAGCTCGTAGTTGGATTGCATCAACTTGGCGGGATCACTTGCCATGATTTTGGTTGCGTTGGTGAACGCCGGGCCGATATTCATCGGATCCATCGAATTCGATGATTTCGAAGACTTGGACGGATCCATGGATTGGGTCACCATCTGGTGAGACTGGTTGAACAGATCAGTCATCATGGACGTGTTCTTCTGCCAGACATCGACGAACGATTTAGACATCTCTTCCATGGGGTCCTGCGATGGTTTTTCTTTATCGCTCACGTTCTGTCCTCGGTGTTGTACTGAGAGTCTACGCCTAACTAAGACAAGGTTACTGGCTGTCGTCCTTCTTGTTATATCCCGGCTGCTGCTGGAAAAGTGTCTCCCAGGTCTTCATGTTTTTCGCAGTGAGCTCTCGCATGGTATCCAGCGGAGTGGATGAGAGCATATCCTGCATCTGGGATTGCACTGTACGTTGCTGTCCGACGAACGTATCGACACTTTTCTGCAGGTATTCGGCCATCATGCCTTGCATGGGATTGCCATAAAAGCGGATGAGTTGTGCAAGCAACAGCTCTGTGAGAATAGGCTGACCGCCGTTTTGTTCCTGCTCTACAATTATTTGCAGTAACAACGGGCGAGTGATGTCATCGCCGCTGGTGTCCTCAAGGATCTGGACATCTTCTCCATCCACTATCATTTGGCGGATGTTCTGCAAAGTCACGTGCTTACTGGCTTCTGTGTCGTACAGGCGCCTGTTCGCGTACTTCTTTATGACTCTCGCTTTTTTCACTGATACTCACAAACGGTTAGCTGAAGCGACACAATACAACGCATAGACTTGCGCAGGTTCCTTAATTCACAGGAACCTGCACGATTTCGCGCCACTTGCCGCGTACTGCAGCCGTCAGCTACTTAGCCTTGGCGGTAGTCTTCTTCTTCGCAGTAGCCTTCTTCTTTGCAGCAGTTGCCTTGGCATTAACCTTGGCAGGCGCTGCTTTCTTTTCAGGCTTGGCTGCAGCAGCTGGACTCACTCCGCCGGGCTTCACCATCTCACCCAGTTCGCCTACTAGCGCCACATATTCTGCGGCACGCTCGTTGACTTTATCTGCGAATGCCTTGGTTTCGGCTACACGCTGCTCGTAGACTTCCTGCATATTGGCATCAGGCTGAGGCACCTTAACCTGTGCAACCGCGTACTCCATCAGATCGCCCATTAGATCGTAATTCTTGCGGGCGATGCGTTCAAAGGCCTGTGCGGCGACAGTGTTCATGTTCTGCATCGGCTCGAGACTCTCGAGCGTCTTTTTTTGCATTTCTGCAAACTGCTGATCTACTGTTTTCATGGTCTCTCCACAACTGTAGAAGATGTTTACTTGTAGGCCGCTGTAGCGGTCTCTACAACCTCTTTTGCCTTGCCGCTGAATTGCTGAGCCATATCTGCATACTCGGCAGCGCGGCTGTTCATCAGTTCTGAAAATGTTGACGCTTCAGACATCTGAGCCTGTGCAATGTCAGTGACATTCTCACTGTTTAATGGCAGGTTCACTTGCTTGACAGCAAAGTCGATAACGTCGCCTGCAACAGCGTAGTTCTGCCGCGCCATTTGCTCAGCCGCTTCTGATGCCATAGTGGCGAACGCTTTCATAGGCTCAAGGCTACGAGCCTGCATGTCAGCCATCTGCTTGAATTGCTCGTTCATTGTCTCTGTAAAATTCATCATGCTTTTTTTCTCCAGGTTGGAAAGAGGAACTCACCTCTTGTTGCACTGCAGTATATGGATTGTTATTTTGCATTGCAACATTAACGTGGAAATTTTCTTAAGAAAACCGTAATGACTATTTATATAACTGATAATAAACGAATTTATCTCATTCAAATAACCTGTGAATCAACGGAATATCCGCTTGACTTCAGCTCAGTGTTGCAGTGCACTATCTTCAGCAACTCACCATCAACCGATGTGATATCCCCCATTTACGGATAGATCCGTACCCGTAATGTAGCCACTGCCCGTATTGGCGAGAAAACTGACGGCACGAGCAATTTCTTCAGGCTCGGCAAACCGGCCAACGGGTATCTGTTTTATGATTTTTTCTCGTACCTTTTCTGGCACCGCTTCAATCATGGGGGATTGCACGTAGCCCGGTGAGACGCTGTTTACCGTAATGCCATCGCGAGCCACTTCGCGCGCCAGCGCTTTGGTAAAGCCAGTCATACCTGCCTTGGCCGCTGAATAGTTGGTTTGACCAATCTGTCCACGTTGCCCGTTTACCGAGGAAATATTGATGATGCGGCCAAATTTTCGGCTTGTCATCGGTTCAATGACCGGACGACTGACGTTATAAACACCATCCAGATTAGTCCGTAACACGGAACTCCATTCAGCAGGCTCCAGATTCACAAGCTTTGCGTCCCGTGTGATACCTGCAGCGCAGACAAGCACATTGATCGGTCCGTTATTTGCCTCAATACCTGAAACAGCGACGCTGCAAGCTGCCGCATCGGTCACATCAAACGGGATCAATTCCACATCAAGACCCTCCTGCGTCAGAGCCTCGACCACAGTCTCGCTTCGCTGTCGATCGGACGGGTGGCAGTTGGCCAGGACTTTATATCCTTCCGAACAGAATTGTCTGCACAATGCTGTGCCAATCGCTCCGGTTCCCCCGGTAATCAATACCACTGGTTGACTCATGATTCTTGTATGTCCCTGTGCGTTGTTAGACGGTTGTTTGAAACAGGCTGAAATTTTGCAGTGCAGTATACGTGAACCGTCTGTTTGACGTATTTGCAGAGTGAAACTATAGTATCTGGGATATAAAAATAGTCAATAAAAATAGCTGTTTATAAATCTTTACAACAACAAAGTAGAAACTGTGCCAGATTCGCCGTGCGACACGAATCGATATGGCCTTCCAGAATTTTGCAGTAGCAACAGCCTCTTTCAAACCTTTGATATCACCACAAGAACTCAACTTATTGCTCGAACGCCGTGCCTTCATGAAGGGTAGAGGTCAGCAATTCGACCGAATCCTGCCCAAGAAGCAGAACCTTGTCAGGCGCCGCCGGGAGTATCGGGTGTATGTGCCGCGCGGTTATGACGGAAACAAAGCCATGCCCATGGTGATGGTTCTTCATGGATGTCGGCAGGATCATCATGATATCCAGTCTGTGTGTGGATTCGATGCCATCGCAGATCGCGAACAGTTCATCGTTGTCTACCCTTACATAACGAGTTATTCGGGCATGAGAACCCAGAACTGCTGGGGGTGGTGGCTTAGTCGGCAGCGAAAAAGAAACAAGGGCGAGGCTGGCGATCTTCATCAGATCGTGGCGGAAGTGGTGAATGAATTTGCCGTTGACCAGTCACGACTCCATGTATGCGGCCTCAGTGCAGGGGCCGCCATGGGCGTCGTGGCACTAACAACTTACAGTGACATCTGGAGAAGTGGTGCCAGTGTGGCGGGTGTTCCCTACGGTGAGAGCGCCAATTGCGTAAAATTTTCCCAGCATGTGGCTGTGCGTATGCGCCCGCTTTCCATGCTCATTCGTTCGATGGAACGCGTACTGGTTTCAACGCCACCCAAGTTACTTGTGATTCAATCCACAGCCGACGCACAGGTAGGGCTGAAGCTTGCGGAAAACCTGCGTGACTGCTGGCGTAGCACATGGGCTTTCAGCCTGTATTCTTCGTCAAAACCGGAATGGACAGTGAGCTCTTCGTCGGGCACCGTGGCCAATGTGGTCTGGAACTACGATCAGCATTCCACAGGAGCTTCACCAACAGAACTGGGCTATTTTACGCTCGATGATGTCCCTCACGGTTGGGTGGGTGGTAATCCCGGATTATTCAGTACTACTGATGGCCCCAATCTTTCAGAACTGATCTGGGCGTTTTTCCAGCGAAGTTGAAAATAGGATGTTGAGCTACTTTGCCATCAATTCATTGTAGACTCGTAGATATCAGTCGTAAGATAAGGCGCTGGACACGACTCATTGATGATCATCTGTACTCTAGCCGTTTTTGCCTCCCTGGTAGTGATCGCTGCGGTTAGTGTTTACTGGAACCGGCGTGCGAAGCGGGAGAACCGCCTCAGACAGGCAGCTGAGCAGCGACTCCTCGACATGACTGAAAAACTCCGGACCGGCGTATTTCAGCTGAAGGACAGCAGAGACGGTCTGGTCAAGATCGTATTTGCCAACCGCCGGGCCCGCGAATTAGGCCGTCTACCGGAAGGTTCGTTAGAAGATGCTGATCCATTTTTGGCTTTCAACTACATCCACGAGGACGATCGTGAGGCAGTGGAGCTGCGATTTCGCGACTGTCTGACTACCGGTGATGATCTTCACGAAACCTTTCACGTTTATCTTCCTGATGGGCCGGACGGCTGGATACTGGCGGATGCGCGACGTGATAGCGATGTGGATGGCGGCTATATCTGGAGTGGATATCTGTTTGACCTGACCAATGAACGCACCTTGAACGAGAAACTCAATAGCGTTCTGGTTGCCCGAGATGACTTTGTTGCTGCAGCGGGTCATGAATTGAGAGCGCCGATCCAGAACGTCTCACTGGCGCTACAATCCATCAACGAGGACTTGCTGAACGAGGATGATGCGAATCGGCTGATGGCTGCCAGAGTGGCATCATTAGATCTCGAGGAGTTGGTTGATGATTTCATGGAGATCAGCAACATGGCTAACGGTGTGGTCAGTGTTCGCAACGAACCGTTCGATTTACATGATCTAATCAGCTCGATCTGCAGATCGTTCACAGGGACTTCACAAGCCAGAAACCTGGGGTACTCGCATGTGGTCGAAGCTGATGTACCCCAGTACGTGAGAAGTGATTCGTTAAGGCTGAAACAGATTCTCTACAATCTGTTAAACAATGCATTCAAATACACCAATACCGGATGTGTCAATCTGCAGGTTAGCTGTGTGTCGAAGCTGGTGGACAGTGAAGATCAGCTATTTGTAGAGTTCAGCATCTCTGACACCGGTATCGGCATCCCAGCCAGACATATTCCGAATATTTTCGAACCGTTCGAAATGGTAGAGTCCCAGTCTCGTAAGAGCAGTGGGCTGGGGCTGGCTATTTGCAAGCGGATCGTGTCATTAATGAACGGTCGGTTGAGCGTTGAGAGTGAGGAGGGTGTGGGATCTACGTTTACAGCGTCGTTACCGTTTCAGCTAGCTGACAAGGTTAATCTGCATAGTCCCGATTTACCCGTTGATGCAATACCGGCGGTTGAGGAAGTAGTCAGTTCAACCGCATCCGGACGCATCCTCGTGGTCGATGACAGTGAGATGGTTCTCGACATGCTTGCCGCTTTGCTGGAACTCAAAGACTGGCAAGTGCTGCCAGCTTCCTCTGGTTTAGACGCACTGGCTCTGCTGGAAAAGCACAACTTCCGCGCCGTGATTACTGATCACATCATGCCGGGCATGAACGGGCTGGAGCTTGGTAAAATTCTTCACGACAAGTATGCGGACAACAGTGTGCGACCGGCCCTGATCATGATGAGTGGGGGGCTGAGCATCGAAAGTGCCGAAGAAGCCAGAGAATTGTTTGACGCCGTCTTGTTGAAACCTGTTCAAGCTGCTGACATACACGATGCGATCATGTCACTGACAGAGAGTCACGTGGATCTTGTTTAAGGGTTTCAGGCTGCCAGCAAAGCGCCGCTGTGGTCGATCAGCAATGCATGAATGTCAGCGGGCAACTGAAGTAGATAGCGATACTCGTCAACGTCCAACCAGCTGCTGACCAGTATCTTGTTTATGGCGGCTACAGTTGTATTCGAGGAAGATGTATTTAATTGGTCCGACCGACCAACGCACCTGACACAATAGGGCAGGTACGACTGAACCAGCCAGAGTGACACCGCATCTGCCGTGTCAGGCGCTTTGTCGTCGCTGATGTGTTGTCGTATCCTCACGCAATCGTCGCGACTGAGATAACCCGACTGCATACACAGCTGCTGTAATCTACGTTCTTTTAGCAGACTCGGCTGCCGCTCGTCACCCGCGCAGGCGTCCTCAATGATCAGGAAGTCCTGCCTGAAAACCTGAGAGGCCATGAACTGCCTGACAGGGTCTATGAGGTACAGCGCCATGGAGAAACTGCCTTTTATTGCCTGCACAGGATAGCGGCATGTCAGGTTGTCCGCTTGAGCGGCTGGACACGCCTGTGACAATTTATTTGAGTTAGATTCGCAATTAGTACAGACTAGCGCCATCAAAGCATATTCGAGGAATCGCGGTGTCTATTGACGACAAAATTGTCACGGATCTAGTCAACAACGGGGTGAATTTTGTCACCACAGTACCCTGTAAGCAACTGGCCGGTGTCATTGACAAAATAGACCAATGTGACGATATCTATCACATTCCGTCCAACAAGGAAGACGAGGGCATGGGCCTTTGCGCTGGTGCCTATATGGGAGGCAAACGCCCGGCGATCATTATGCAGAACACCGCAATAGGCGTCACCATCAACACGTTGGTAACACTGACACAGTATTACCGAATGCCCTTACCCATGCTTATCAGCTACCGGGGCGAACTGGGAGAGCCAGTTGCCTGTCAGGTCGAGATGGCGGTCCACACCAAGGCGCTGCTCGCGCAATTGAATATCCCGACCTACCATTTTCACAAAGAAGAGGACGTGGAAGAGCTGGATGCCATTCTCAAATACACCTTCATGTGCAACAAGCCGGTGGCAATCCTCACCGATGCTTCATTCTGGAATGGGTACTGATCATGATTCGTTCTGAACTGCTGAAGCTTCTTATACCGGTAATTTCCGATCACTTTGTCGTGTGCAATATTGGCCTGCCAAGTCAGGAAATGCACATGCTGGATGACCAGCCCACCAACTTTTACATGCTTGGCACTATGGGGCTGTCCTCCTCAATCGGGCTTGGTGTTGCTCTGGCGCAAAAACAAAAAGTCATCTCGATTGACGGGGATGGCTCCGTACTGACCAACTTGGGCACATTACCCACGATTGCCAACAATGTCGCCGACAACTTCATCCTTCTCATCGTAGACAACGGAAGCTACGGCTCTACAGGTGACCAGCCTACCTACGCTGGCAAGAAAACCTCACTGTCAGAAGTGGCACGAGCCTGTGGCTGTGAGAACGTAATCGAGTGTTCCGCCCAAGACACGGTGCAAGCCATGAAGGATGCGCTGGTGAGTAACCAGATGACGATCATTGTCAGCAAGTGCGAATCAGGAAACGTTAAAGTCCCCGTCATACAAATGGATCCAGTTGTCATCAAGGATCGTTTCATGCGTGAACTACAATCTCGTAACGCCTGATACGTCACATGTCCTCGATTCATACCTGCAACGATGCGAGGCGACTTGCGCGGAAACGTCTGCCATGGCTTGTATTTGATTACATCGATGGCGCTGCGGGCGAAGGTTTTGGCGAAAAACTTAACAGGGAGTGCCTACAAGCTCTGCGACTACAGCCGCGTGTACTGAACAACGTTGAGCATCGCAGTGTATCGATAGAGGTGTTCGGCCAGTCTGCACAATTGCCCTTCGGCATCAGCCCCATGGGTATGTGCAATCTGTCCAGTCCTCATGCCGACCGATGGCTTGCGCAGCTGGCTGCGAAGCACTCCATCCCGGTGGGTGTGTCAACTGCTGCCTCCACGTCTCTGGAAGACATGATTCGAATGGCGGAAGGCTATGCCTGGTTCCAGCTGTATTTTAGTGGTAACGAAGATTCATCCAACGCTTTGATCAAACGCGCTGAAGTGGCGGGTTATCAGACACTGGTCATGACGGTCGATGTTCCGGAAGTTGGCAGACGGCCCCGAGAACTACGTCGGGGATTCAAGATGCCCTTCAAGCTTGGGCCTTCGCAACTGCTGGATTTTGCGCTACATCCGCGCTGGTCATTGAACACTGTCAGACACGGCAAGCCGGAACTGGCCAACTTCGGTGGCGAGTTTGGAGCCTTCGAGCGCACGGCGAGTCGCGCCGGTGCCGACTGGTCATTGCTAGGCAAGATTCGCGACAGCTGGAAGGGCAAGCTGGTCATCAAAGGTGTGCTTAATGTTGATGATGCGGTAAAAATCAGATCAATGGGCATTGATGCTGTACAGGTGTCGAGTCATGGCGGACGACAACTAGACAGTGGGCCGCCCGCCATTGAATGCCTGAGCCGAATTCGTGATGCGGTAGGTTCTGACTACCCCTTGTATTTTGATAGCGGATTGAGATCCGGTGAGGATATTGTCAAGGCGTACGCGATGGGTGCCAGCTATGTTTTCATGGCCCGTCCTTTGTTGTTTGCCATGGCTGCGGAAGGGCAGCAAGGCCTGAACCAACTGTGTGATGTGCTTTCACAGGAGACCAGTATTGCATTGGCACAACTGGGCGTGTGCAACATGACTGATATCCATCGAGACATGCTAGTCGGCTAATGCGCTGCGTTTGGCTCATCATTAATATAACTGCGTGAAGTGGCTTCTGGCAGTTGTACCCACCGTGTTCCTGTTGCTGTGGTCCGGTGGTTTCACAGTGGCCAAAATCGGGCTCAGTCACGCCAACCCACTAACATTACTTGCGTTACGCTATGGTTGCGTAATCGTTATATTGCTGCCGCTGTGTCTGATTTTCAAACCAGCATTCCCGAAATCACGGGCCGAATGGATTAACCTTGCCTGGGTAGGCTTCCTGATTCAGGTCGTGTATTTCGGGACTGCCTGGACGGCGTTTACCAAAGGTGGTTCCGCAGGCAGCGTTGCATTAATCACCTCTCTGCAACCTGTTCTTGTCGCATTAGCCATGCCCATGGTATCCCGCGAGAGAGTTTCACTGATACGCTGGATCGGGCTTGCATTGGGTATGGCCGGAACCTTTCTCGTACTGTTGGGTAACGCAAAGCTACAGCCGGTGAGTCTCACCATCATTCTTTTCTCAGTCAGTGCGTTGCTGGCCTTTACCTTAGCAACGGTCTGGGAGAAGCGTTTTGGTGTTGCTCATCACCCACTGACATCAAACATGGTCCAATATGTCGTCGGCTTTGTCTTCGCGTTGCTGCTGGCATTGATGTTCGAGTCCATGCAAATCAACGTGACCACCTCGTTTCTGTTAGCACTGGCTTATCTAGTCTTGGGTAATTCGTTACTAGCCATCAGTTTGTTATTGATGATGATCAGAAACGGAGAGGCGACCCGTGTGAGTGCGCTGTTCTTCATGGTCCCGCCAACCGCCGCCTTTATAGCCTGGCTTGTACTAGGTGAACAAATGACGCCGCTCGCCTGGCTGGGTATGGCAGTCGCTGCCGTGGGGGTCTGGTTAGCGACTCGCGCGCGATGAACCAGACCCCAGAAATACATCAGTAGCTCAAGCTGTTCAGCTCTCTATCTTGTCTTGTGTTTTAGTCTCAAAATCGCTGGCATCGTGTCGTTCGTGCAGCTGTTCTTCAGGTTCACCGAAGGTTCTGTTAACCATACGACCGCGTTTAACTGCTTCACGCTGCCCGATACGTTCTGCCCACTCAATCACGTGGGTGTACGATTTAGCATCCAGAAATTCCGCCGCGCTATAAACCGTATTCAAGACCACCGCGCCATACCAGGGCCAGATAGCCATGTCGGCAATGGTGTATTCGTCGCCAGCGATGTACGGCTTGTCTGCCAGCTGTCGATCAAGAACATCCAGCTGGCGTTTGGTCTCCATGGTGAACCTGTCAATGCAGTATTCGATCTTGAACGGGGCATAGGTATAGAAGTGTCCGAAGCCACCGCCTAGGTAAGGAGCGCTACCCATCTGCCAGAACAGCCATGACAGGCATTCGGTGCGTTCGGCCGGCTCGACTGGCAGAAATTCACCATACTTTTCTGCCAGATAAAGCAGGATTGAACCAGACTCGAATATCCGCGTAGGCGGGGTGGTACTGTGATCCATCAGCGCCGGAATTTTTGAGTTGGGATTGATATCCACAAAGCCACTGCCAAACTGATCACCATCCCCGATCTTGATCAGAAACGCATCATATTCAGCTGCACTGATACCCTTGGCCAGTAGCTCCTCAAGCATAACAGTCACTTTCACACCATTGGGCGTAGCCAGTGAGTACAACTGCAAAGGGTGTTTGCCGACCGGAAGTTCCTGGTCGTGGGTAGCTCCCGCAATAGGCCGGTTGATATTTGAAAAAGCACCACCGTCCTGTGCATCCCATTTCCAGACTGCCGGGGGTGTATAGTCTTCTTTATTGCTCATGTTATTTGTCGGTCCTGTTAACGGATAAGTTAAACGAGCTGTCCTTTGATCGTTCGGGAATGGCCTCTGAACTGGGCGATCACGATATTGTTCTGGTTAGTGATAGCGATATCGTAAATACCACTACGCCCGACTCGCGAAATTTCGTGAGCGCAGGCGGTCAGAACATCGTCGATAAAAGCTGGGTGTACAAAGGTAACACTGCAGTGCTGTGCAACAGCACGCTGGTTGTAGGAATTGCAGGCAAAAGCGAACGTAGAGTCGGCGAGGGTGAATAGATACCCTCCATGACAGGTGCCATGCCCGTTGCACATCTTTTCTTTCACGCTCATCGTTATCGTGCATTCACCGGGTGCAACCTTCTGCAACTGCATACCCAGAGACTGTGACGTGGTATCAGTCTCCCACAAAGCCCTGGCGCATTCCTGAGCCAGTGTATTGGCTTGCTGATCAGATTCGGTCATGTCGGTAGGGGAATCCATGGGATGCTGTTTATGAGAGGTTGAGCGGCCAGTATACAAGTCACATCGGCGTGAACAGAACTGTAACCAATTGTCAGACAATGCCGGGTGACGTTGTAATACACCAGGATTGGCTTAATGTTTTATGAATAATCACAGGAGGAATTCATATGATCGATACCGTAAAACGCAATACTCTCAAGCGAATGGGCCTATCAGCCGCTGCTATCGCCGCGACAGGCTTGACAGGGTCTGCCATCGCAACTTACACGGATAACGTTGAAGATGCCGGCGATAACGCACTCTCACTGGCAGACATACAAGTACATACCAGGGTGTCTGCATCTACTAACGACATCGAAGTACTGATCACCAATACCGGTGAGCAAAGCACTCGAATCACACAGATGACGCCATCGGAAACATCAACCGGACGTGGTCGATTCGACTTCAATGCACTCATGGCCAATGGCGACCTGACACTAGCACCCGGACAATCCGTCACCGTCCCCATGTCTGCGCACAAGGTAATAATGAATGGCTCTCTTCCAGCTCACCCGGGCCAGCATGCTCAATCACTACATGAAGCGCTAAAGCGCTCTTTCAGTGTGGTGACTGAAAACGATGCATTTGCCCGCGTCAGCATGGTTGAGGGTATTCGATACGGCTGATTTGGCAGGGTTTTTCGCGTGTTACAAACCTTGCGTGTTTACATACAGCGAGTAGATGGATGTACTCGCTGCCATGAACAGGCGGTTACGATGCAGGCCACCAAAACACAGATTGGCACATCGCTCGGGTAAATCGACCCGACCTATCAGCACGCCTTCGGGGTTGAACACATGCACACCATCAAGCGCTTCTGTTCCCATTCCCCAGCCACACCAAAGATTGCCGTCAATATCCACGCGAAAGCCGTCGGGCGTGCCATCGGGTTCTGCGTCGGCAAACACGCGCTCTTTTTCAAGAGTGGTGCCGTCCACCACGTCAAACGCCAATATTGCACGTGGCTGACTACGTGATGCGATGACATACAGAATCGATTCATCGGGTGAGAACGCTAGACCATTTGGCTGATTAATGCCCTCAGCCACGACGCTAAGCTCTCCATCTGCGCTCAGCCGATAGACGTTAGCCGGAATTTCAGATCCCGTTTTCATACCTTCGTAAAAACCGAGAATACCAAACACGGGATCGGTGAACCAGATGGAGCCGTCAGACTTGCACACAATGTCGTTGGGTGAATTCAGTCGTTTGCCATCGAAATGAGAGGCCAGCGTGGTGATGGTGCCGTCGTATTCTGTGCGAGTGATGGTTCTAGCCAGATGCTGGCACGTTAGCAAACGCCCCTGACGATCCCGTGTATTGCCATTCGCGTTACCCGATGGCTTGCGAAATATTGCAGCTGTTTCCGTCACCTCGTCCCATCGGTACATGCAGTCTCCGGGTACATCGCTCCAGATGAGTGCTCGACTATCCCCGAACCAGACGGGTCCTTCACACCAGCGATATCCGGTAGCCAGACGTTCCACTTTGGCCAAGGCAAGTTTGTATTGATCGAATTCTTCGGTAACAGATCGCACGCGAGAATCCGGGTAACGCTGGCTAGGCTGCCACGAGTTAGTGTTCATGTATGAGTTTTCCTGTTTGGCCGTGTCATCTTGACGTTGTCATCCTATAATAGCCGCCCCCCGCAAGCTTCCGCATCCTTAATGTCGTCTAAAACAGGTGGTATTGACTTCGGCACGTCCAATTCCAGTGTTGGCTTCATGCAGCAGGGTAAGCCCCGGCTGGTGGAGTTCGGGGATGACGGCGTCTCGGTTCCCAGTGCCATTTTCTATTCGTCAGAAACAGCTGACACATACTTCGGCAAGCAGGCTGTTGGCGAGTATCGGGCAGGCACAGAAGGGCGCCTGCTGCGTTCCCTGAAATCGGTGCTTGGCTCATCACTGATGAAGGAGAAAACCACCATTCGCAACCAGCGTGTGCTGTTCACTGACATCATTCAGGATTTTTTTGGCTATCTGCAACAGGCACTAAGCACAGCCGTGGCCGACCCTGTCGAAAACGTGGTGGTTGGGCGTCCTGTGCACTTTGTTGACGACGACGAAAACAGTGATCGGCAAGCAGAGAATGAGCTTCGCAGTATCGCGGAAAAGGCTGGATTCCTAAGCGTGGAATTTCAGTTCGAACCTATTGCCGCTGCCTTGAGTTACGAGAGCACCTTGTCCAGCGAGCAACTGGCGCTGGTGGTGGATATTGGTGGTGGTACCGCCGATTTCACGCTCATTCGTCTGTCTCCAGACAGGCACCACGACACTGACCGAACCTCAGACATACTGTCCACTCATGGCATACACATCGGCGGCACCGACTTCGACCGACTACTCAGTCTGCAGTCGGTCATGCCTATGCTGGGCATGGGAACAGCGGTGAAAAATTCTGCCCGTCTGTTGCCGAGCTCTGTCTACTTTGATCTTGCGACCTGGCATCGAATCCCTCTGCTGTATAACCCCGCCACGTCGTTGAACATAAAGCAGATGATGCTGGATGCTGAGCAAGTCTCCAAGGTGAAACATCTGCAAGAGATAGTGAGTAACCACCTCGGGCATGAGCTCGCCGGCATGGTTGAGCAGGTCAAGATCCAGCTGTCTAACGATCAGCGGGCACCGTTTGCGCTGGCGTCATTATCGTCGAGTCTTACCGGTGTTATAGAACGACAATGCTTTGAAACTGCCATAGACAACGCCGTACAGCAACTGATTGATTGCATTCACCTGTGTCTTGGTAGTGCTGGTCTGCCAGCGAATGCGGTTACCAGTGTGTTTTATACCGGTGGTTCATCGTCCGTGCCTCTGTTACAACGGCGTATTAATGATTTGTTTCCAGCTGCAGATCAAGTGCGTGGAGACATGTTCGGCAGTGTGGGTCTCGGGCTGACGATTGATGCAGCCAGAAAATTTGCCTGAAAATAGGTGAATCTGATCAACAACGATCTCAGCGAGCCTGCCTGACAAGCAATGCCTCAAGCTTCTGCGCATCCAGGGAAAACGATTCACCGGTTGCCAGAATCTGGCGTACAGTCTCATGATCCACCGGGATACCATCCTGGCTCCTAAGCTGGCGGCTACTGATCTCAGGCTCACCGGGCAACAGCACCTCATCGGTGCCTTTCGCAGGTGGTCTTGTCTTGATGAAATCATAAAACTCCATCGTTCGTCTGGCAACTTCTTCAGGATCGTCGAAAGCGGCCGGATCGATGATGACGGAAAACATGTTGTTGATTACGCCGTGCGGCAGGTGTTCCATCGTGGCAACCGTACTGTCGCTGACCAATGCGCCTGCTAGCAATTCCACGAAGATACCCAGGCCGGATCCCTTGTGAGCGCCAAAAGCGGACAGAGCCCCTTCGCGGTTATTGGCCATGGGGTCCGGGTCTAGCGTCTCCAGGCCGTCCTTGCCCACCAGACAGCCTGGTGGCATCTTTTCGCCCTTGTTGCTGGCGACACGGACCTTGCCAAAAGCCACCGTACTGGTAGCAATATCCAGTAGTGGGGTTGCAGCACCGTTTACCGGCATGGCCATGCTGATCGGATTGGTCGAGAAGCCACTTTCACGCGCACCAAAAGGGGCAACGATGGGAGGATGACCAACAACGTTCACCATATGCAAGGACACATAGCCGCGCGCTGCACAATATTCAGAATAGGTGCCCACTCGAGACACATGGCCTGAGTTACGCATACCCAACACGGCCACCTTGTGCTCCGGTACCGTTTGCATGGCATGATCCAGCGCGATCAATGCCATGCGGTGACCAAACCCGCGCCTGGCATCCACCATGGTTATGGCACCCGTCGCATTGCATAGCTCGGGTGTCTGATTGGGCACCAGATTGCCGTCGCGTACCTGATCACCGTATAAAGGCAGCATGCCGATTCCGTGTGAATCGTGGCCCGTCAGGTTGGCATCGGTCAGATGCTCTGCAACAATGGAAGCTTCGTTGTCATCGCAGCCGAAACCCTCAAGTACCGCTTTGGCAAAAACAGTCACCGACGTGCTGGTATAGTTAACGTTGTGGTTCATTGTTGCACTCCGAGTTGCAGCCCGATCAGATAGCCTTGGAATACTATACTCATGTTGAAGTTCGGAATCCTGTCTACCGCCCGTATTGGTATCGAGCACGTCATCCCGGCTATTCAGCAAGCCGACAATGCGCAGCTGGTGGCCATCGCATCGCGAGACCAGAAACGCGCAGAAAAACTGGCTGCCCGATTCAATGCACCGCGGGCATTTGATAGCTACGAAGAGCTGCTAGAGTCTTCTGATATAGATGCCGTATACATTCCGCTACCTACCTCCCAGCATGTCGAATGGGCTCTCAAGGCAATTCAGGCGGGCAAGCACGTGTTGGTTGAAAAGCCGCTGGCATTGAAAGCTGCCGACATCAATAAATTGATCAAGGCGCGAGACAAGGCCGAGGTTACCGTTGCTGAAGGCTTCATGGTGACTTATCACCCGCAATGGCTAAAGGTAAAAGAACTCCTGGAGAAAAATACCGTAGGCTCATTACGTCGAATCGAATCATCGTTTACCTATTTCAATCGCGACAGCAAGAACATGCGCAATCGGCCAGAGCTTGGCGGTGGTGCTCTACCTGATATTGGTGTGTATCCCACTGTATGCGCCCGCTTCGCCACGGGGCTTGAACCGGTAAGCGTGAATGCCAGCGTAGAGTTCGACCCCGATTTCAACACTGATCGTTATGCCAGCGTACAGCTGAATTTTAAAGGCGTGGACATGAGCTTTTATGTCTCCACGCAAATGGCCAATCGCCAGACCATGGTGTTCCATGGCGACAAGGGTTTCATAGAACTCAGCGCCCCGTTCAATTCCAACCTCTACGAGGGTGACGAGGTTCGCGTACACAACGCAAAGCACTCTGAGACTAGAGTGTATCGGTACACCGGCATCAATCAGTATAAAGAGCAGATCGAGGCATTTGCTCGCAAGATTGCAGGCAAGTCACAACACTGCTTCACACTGGAAGAATCCGTGCTGAATCAGAAGGTAATTGATGCCATTTATAAATCGGGTAAGAGTGGCAAGCGAGTGACTGTGTAAGGTCTTTAAATAGCTTATGAATATACAGATGTATGTTAAGTGGCATTTGTCGGCGCCGCGCAGACCCTACTGAGAGGGCTGAACCGTTTTCATGAAATACACACGGCTGTAACCATCGTCAATTGCGCGTGTAGTTTCCACATAGTCTAGCTTGGGGTACAGGGCCAGGTTTTCTGTCATGGCCTCATTGGTGTATAGCTTTACAACGCCATGGCCGCAATTCAGTGCGAATAATTCCACGTGGGTAATCAGCTGCTTACCAATGCCGCGTCGTGCGAAGCGAGGATGGACGGCTACGTTGTCTAGTAATACTGCCTCAGTGTCAGCAATATAGACAACGTAACCAGCCAGTTCTCTCTCGTGCTCATACACATCTACCTTGTGGGTCTTGAGCAGCGCGGGAAAATTAGCCTGCATGGGGGCAGGCTCGCGCCCAATACGCTCAACGTACACTTCGTAGGCAGCTTTTGCGCAATTCTTGATGGCCGGTATATCGTTGAGTCTGGCAGGTCTTATCATGGCGAGTCCGGGCTATTGGTTTGCCAGCACGTCCCAGCATGCGCCCATCGTGTGATAGTCGGTTTTGCCCGGAGGGGACTTGATATTATCCACGGCTGAGCCGTCTCTGTTTCGAATGCGGAACCATGCACCCTGATCGTGATCAATCAGGTGAGTCCAGCTAAATTCCCAGAGTCGCTGGTAGTCCACCAGATAGCGTTTTTCGTTCGTGTAGCGATACAGACGCCATGCTGCAGCGAAGGCTTCAGCGTGTACCCAGAAATATTTGTGATCATCACTGAAGGTGCCATCGGGTGCGAAGCCGTATACCAGACCGCCGTGCTCTTCATCCCAACCGTGAGTCATGGCAACATCAAACAATGCCTGGGCACGTTTTACCCACAGGGAGTGGGGTTGCCAGTGATTCAGTTCCAGTAACAATTTGGTCCACTCTACCTGATGCCCCGGCTGAAAGCCCCAGGGCCTGAACAGATCATCAGGTTTGTCGATGTTGTATTGCATGTCGCACTGCCAGTCGGTGTCGTAGTGCTCCCAGATCATGTCGTTGTTGGATCGGGCCAGATCTACGGCGAAGCGTTTGGCTAGTAGTGCGGCACGATCAAGATAGCGAGTATTGTCTGTGGCTTTCATGGCCAGAAGCAGGGCTTCGCACATGTGCATGTTGGCGTTCTGACCCCGATAAGGATCCAGTGTGGCGAGCGTTGCGTCTCGTTCGTCCGCGTAGGCGCCGGCTTTGCTATCCCAGAACTGCTCTTCCATGAAATCCCAGATCTCATCGATGGTCTGGATCTCTTCAGTGACGCCTGCGATGACCAGGCTTGCCGCGGCCAACATGACAAAAGCGTGACCATAAGCCATTGCTCGCCCATCAGTGACCTCGCCTTTTTCGATGACCCAGGCGTAGTGCCCGGTTGGCTGGCGGTGGACTCGCTTGATGAATGCCATGCCCTTTTTTGCCCTTTGCAGGTACTCGGCTGTGGCCGTGGTAGCGGGTGTGCTCTGCATGGAAGCCATGGCGTAGTTGTAGACAAAGCGTGTGGAGCTCACCAAGTGCCTGGTATGCGAGTCATACACTGAACCATCATCGAGAAAGCACTGGTGGAAGCCGCCATCATCGGCCCGCACATTCGGCTCATAGAAAGCCAGGATGCTCTGAATGTGGCCCTGCAGGAAGCTGGGGGAAGTAAAGTCTGGAATCGATGTCTGGTTCATCAGTGGAGTATACAATGTCAGCCCGTCAGCTCTATCGACAGACTTGAGGATTCAACGCCATGCCCTTGTCCATGAATCGCAACGTGTTCATTACCTGCGCGGTTACAGGCTCCGGTGCCACTCAGGACAAGAGTCCACATGTGCCCCGATCTCCCCAACAGATTGCCGACAGTGCCATCGAGGCTGCAAAAGCGGGTGCGGCTGTTGTGCATTGCCATGTCCGGGATCCTGAAAGCGGTGCGCCGAGCCGTGATGTTGCACTTTATCGCGAGGTCACAGATCGGATAAGAGGCGCCTCTGTGGATGTCGTGCTCAATCTGACGGCCGGTATGGGTGGCGACATGGTGTTTGGTGATGTTGAGAAGCCGTTGCCCGTCGCTGAAGGCACCGATATGGCCGGGGCTACTGAGCGCGTAGCGCACATTGCTGCGTGCCTGCCAGAGATCTGTACGCTGGATTGCGGCACCATGAACTTCGCTGAGAGTGATTACGTGATGACCAATACGCCGGGCATGTTGAGGGCCATGGGCCGCATGATGACGACGCTGGGGGTCAAGCCCGAAATTGAAGCGTTTGATACCGGGCATCTGTGGTTTGCCAAAAAACTGGTCGATGAGGGTGTGCTGGAAGCGGATGCGCTGGTGCAGTTATGCATGGGCGTGCCGTGGGGAGCTCCGGACGATCTGAACACCTTCATGGCCATGGTCAACAATATTCCGGCTGACTGGCATTGGTCCGCCTTCGCACTCGGCAGAAACGAGCTGCCTTATGTGGCAGCGTCGGTACTGGCTGGTGGCAATGTGAGGGTGGGACTTGAAGACAACTTGATGCTGGCAAAGGGGCAGTTGGCCACGAATGCGCAGTTAGTAGAACGTGCGGTTAACATCATTGAGAATATGGGGGCCAGCGTGATGAGTGCGGCTGAGGTACGCAAGATGCTAAAGCTGAGACAACAAGCGCCCAGATGAGCGGTAAAACATGAGATCCGGGACATGAAACAGCCAGAACAGGTAGCGTGCATTGGCGGCGGCGTGATTGGCGCAGGCTGGGTTGCACGGCTGATAGAGAATGGCATCGATGTAAATGTGTTCGATCCCGCACCTAATGCTCAGGAGAAAATGCAGGCGGTGCTGGACAACGCTGATAGGGCGTATGCCAAATTGACTATGGCTCAGCGACCGACGAAGGGGCGCGTGCACTTCTGCAAGTCCATTGCCAGTGCTGTGAGCGATGCTGCATGGGTTGTTGAGAGTGTGCCTGAGAGACTCGATGTCAAGCATGCGGTGTATAGGGAAGTGGAGGCTCATGCTTCGGCTGATTGTATTATTGCCTCTTCCACGTCTGGCATCATGCCCAGCGATTTGCAGTCAGAGATGAAGCACCCTGAGCGGCTGATAGTTGCTCATCCGTTCAACCCGGTGTATCTGTTGCCGGTGGTTGAAGTGGTGGCGGGCAAGAAAACCCAAGCGGATTCTGTCGAGCGTGCCAAGTCGTTTTATGCATCGCTGGGCATGAAACCTATTCATGTACGCAAGGAGATAGAGGCCTTTGTCGCCGACCGGTTACTTGAAGCGATCTGGCGTGAATCTCTCTGGCTGATCAAGGACGGCATTACCACCACAGAAGAGCTGGACGACATCGTACGCTTTGGCTTTGGTTTGCGTTACGCGCAGATGGGGGTTTTTGAAACCTACCGTATCGCTGGGGGTGAAGAAGGTATGCGTCATTTTCTGGCACAGTTTGGTCCGTGCCTCAAATGGCCATGGACAAAGTTGATGGATGTGCCGGAATACAACGACGAACTGGTTGATCTGATTGCCGGTCAATCTGATGAGCAATCGGGTCATCTGGGTATACGCGAGCTGGAGCGTATTCGTGACGACAATCTGGTGGCCATACAGCAGGCGCTGAAAGCCAATGAGTGGGGGGCTGGTCTTGTATTGGCAGATTATGAGAAAAAACTTTTTGACGCTGGAGCTAAACAGGCTGGGGGTATGGATACGCTGGATTTTTCTGCTCCGGTCAAAACCACCGAACGGCGTATACCGCCGGACTGGACCGACTACAACAACCACATGAACGAGGCGCGATACCTGCAATGCTTCGGTGATGCCACTGATGCTTTCATGCGCATGATTGGCTGTGATGCAGACTATATCGCGTCGGGTGGATCCTACTTTACGGCCGAGACACATATCCGCCATCTGGATGAGGTAGGCGTGAATGAACCGGTGCATACGCTGAGTCAGTTGATTGCAGGGGCGGGCAAGAAGCTCCACCTGTTCCATTCGCTGTATCACGGTGACGGGCGTTTGCTAGCCACGGGTGAGCACATGCTGATTCATGTTTCATTGGAAACACGCGCTGCTAGCGAACCATCAGCAGAGATTCAGGCGAAGCTCAACACGATAGCTGCGCATCACGGTGAGCTGCCGTTGCCCGACGGTGCCGGGCGTTTTGTCGGGCAGGCGAGGTAGACAGATGAATTTTGGTTTAAGCGAAGAACAACGTCTGATCGTGGATACCACGAGAGCGTTCGTTGAAAACGAACTATATCCGTACGAAAACGCCATCGAGCGTAGTGGTCATCTGGATATGGATCTGGTACGTGAGATTCAGGCCAAGGCGATAGACACAGGACTCTATGCTGCCAATATTCCAGAGGAACATGGCGGTGCCGGGCTCGATACGGTCAGTTGGTTGCTGTATGAAAAAGAGCTGGGCAAGGCTAACTATGCCTTGCACTGGACGTGTGTAGCGCGCCCCTCGAATATCCTGTGTGCAGGTACACCTGAGCAACGCGAGCGTTATCTGGCGCCGTGTGTGGCGGGTGAGAAGTGGGATTGTCTGGCCATGACAGAGCCTGCTGCGGGGTCTGATTTGCGTGGTATGCAGGCTACGGCCAGGCCTGATGGTGACGACTGGATACTCAATGGCACCAAGCATTTCATCTCGCATGCTGACATCGCCGACTTTGCCATATGCTTCATGGCCACTGGCGAGGAAGATACTCCGCGCGGCAAGAAGAGGCTGATCACCGCGTTTTTCGTGGACAAGGAGACGTCTGGTTTTCATGTGCGTGATGGATACAAGAATGTCTCGCATCGGGGCTATACGAATTCCATCCTCGAATTTGACAACTGTCGCATTCACAAGCGGCAGATGCTGGGTGAATTACACAAGGGGTTTGATGTGGCCAACGACTGGCTGGGCGCTACCCGCCTACAAGTGGGTGCTACCTGTCTGGGTCGTGCCGAACGTGCATTTGCACACTCAGTAGAATACGCGGCACAGCGAGAGCAGTTCGGTCAACCGATCGGCAAGTTTCAGGGTGTCTCGTTCAAGCTTGCTGACATGGCTACGGAGATGAAGGCTGCTGAACTCATGATCCTCGAGGCTGGCTGGAAGTATGATCAGAATACTGCCACCGATGCCGACATGGCGATGGCCAAACTCAAGGCGAGTGAGATGCTGGCTATGGTGGCTGATGAGGCTATCCAGATACATGGCGGGATGGGATTGATGGAAGACCTGCCGCTCGAGCGCATCTGGCGAGATGCTCGGATCGAGCGTATCTGGGAAGGAACTTCTGAGATTCAGCGTCACATTATTTCACGGCATCTGCTGCGTGCGCACGGCGCGTGACATCAGCCCTCAATCGTAAATATCGGAATCACTCATGACTGATCAAGAACCTATAAAAACAGACATTCGTGGTTCCATTTTACATGTGACGATGGACAGGCCCAAGGCTAATGCCATTGATCTGACTACCAGCCGGATCATGGGTGATGTGTTTCGCGATTTCCGCGACAATCCTGATTTGCGGGTTGCTGTGTTAACGGGGGCAGGTGAAAAGTTTTTCTGTCCCGGATGGGATCTGAAAGCGGCTAATGACGGGGATGCGGTGGATGGTGATTATGGTGTAGGTGGGTTTGGAGGTTTACAGGAGTTGCCGCACCTGAATAAACCGGTGATTGCTGCGGTAAATGGTATTTGCTGTGGGGGCGGGCTAGAGATTGCATTGTCGTGTGACATCATCCTCGCTGCTGAGCATGCTTCATTCGCACTGCCGGAAATCAACTCTGGCACCGTGGCAGATGCAGCGTCCATCAAGTTGCCCAAGCGTATTCCGTATCACGTGGCCATGGAAATGCTGTTGACTGGTCGCTGGCTGGAAGTTGAGGAGGCTCAGCGCTGGGGCTTTGTCAATCACGTGTACAAAGCCGATGAGCTCGCCCAGAAGGCGTGGGAGATGGCGGAGCGGCTAGCGGCGGGGCCGCCATTGGTGTATGCCGCCATTAAAGAGATTGTGCGCGATGCCGAGGATGCGAAGTTTCAGGATGCGCTTAACCGGGTTACTCAGCGTCAGCTGAAAACGGTCGATACACTGTACGGCTCGGAGGATGGTCTGGAAGGCTTCCGTGCATTTTCCGAGAAACGAGATCCAGTCTGGAAGGGGCGTTAACAGTGAAAAATTCAGTGAGTGACCGGTCAACCACCAACAAGGCGTTGCGGTTGAATCTTGATGAGAAAAAGTACGGCACCATTGCAGAGATTGGCGCCGGACAGGAGGTCGCTCGCCAATTCTTTCTGGCAGGTGCTGCAGCCGGTACCATTGCCAAGACCATCTCGGCCTACGACATGCAATTCTCGGATGCCATCTATGGCACACAGGAGGGTGGGCGCTATGTCAGCCAGGCCAGGGTCGAGGCCATGCTCGACAAAGAGTTTCCATTGGTTGTTGAGCGAGTGGGCACTTCACGTGCGCGATCATCTCGCTATTTTTCCTACGCCGCTACTGTGTCAGCAAAGAGCTTCAATCGTGACAACGAATGCCATGCCTGGTGTGGTATCCGATTGCAAATGTATCCCGGTGCAGAACCGTCCGACATCATCGTACACGTTCGCATGCTGGAGAATTCAGCGGAGCAACAACAAGACACCCTGGGTATTCTGGGTGTCAATCTGATTTACGCCGCTTATTACTACTTTGAAAATCCTCGCAAGATCATCGATTCATTGTCCGATGCGCTGGGCACCAAAAGAATCGAAATCGACTCCATCGTTTTTCGAGGTCCGTACTTTGAGGATATTGATAATCGCGCGATCAATCTGCATCTGATCCGTAGCTGGAAAACCCGCGCAATTGTGTTCAAGCCCGATGGTCAGGTTGCTGTGCCTGCTGAGATTTTGTACAAGAAAAATGTACTGACTACGCGTGGCTCGTTCAAGCCGGTTACTCGCTTGAATGTCGACATGATCGAGCAGGGTTTTGAAGCGTTCAAAAAGCATGAGGGTGTTACTGACGAGAACTCGATCATTCTGGCCGAGATATCGTTGAATGATTCCTATGGCAAAGACCTGATGGTGCCTGAGGAGGATCTCATTGCCCGGGTACGACTGCTCAATTCACTGGGCTACAGCGTGATGGTGTCGGACTACACTCGCTACTTTTCATTGCGTGCCTATTTTCGACAGTACACTGCCATGCAGATCGGTATTGTGGTGGGCATGATCAACATCAAGGAAATCTTTGATGAAACAAAGTACGTGGGTGTGGAAGGCGGCATGCTGGAAGGCTTTGGTAAACTGTTCCCGGACAATACCCGGTTGTTCGTTTACCCGGAGCTGGGTGAGAAGGGCGAGCTTAAGGATTTTACCAGCATCGAAATTGAAGCGCATGTGAAGTACCTGTACAAACACTTGCTTGAAAACCACTTTATATTCGGTATCAATTGCAGTGATACCGAATTGTTGTCTATCTACTCTCGTGATGTGCTGGCCCAGCTGCCCAAAGGCCGTGGGGATTGGGAAAACAGCTTGCCTCAGGATACGGTGGATCGCATCGTCAAGAACAAGCTGTTTGGTTATCGCGGGTAAATAGTAGGCGGGGAGAGTGTTGCCGTGTTCTTGCGACTACGCATTCACATCCACAACCACCCGTCCCTTGACCTGACCCTTGAGAATCTGCTTGCCTAGCGCTGGCAGATCTTCCAGTGTCGCCGGATGCACCATGTCTTCCAGTTTGTCCATGGGTAAGTCTTCAGACAAACGCTGCCAGGCCTTGACACGATTCTCATACGGTTGCATGACAGAATCGATGCCCAGCAAGTTCACGCCGCGGAGCAAGAACGGAATAACCGTTGCGGGCAGATCTGCACCACCTGCAAGGCCGACTGCGGCCACCGACGCTCCGTATTTCATCTGACCGAGTACGCGCGCCAGCATGGCGCTCCCCACGGCATCCACACAACCCGCCCAGGTTTCAGCTTCCAGCGGACGTTTGACGGTCTCGTTGATTTCTTCGCGAGCAATGACGGCAGTAGCGCCCAGACTCTTCAGGTAGTCGGTGGTTTCCGGGCGACCAGTAACACCGGTGACCTCGTATCCCAGGTTAGCCAGTATAGCAGTGGCCACGGAACCGACCCCGCCAGCGGCACCGGTGACCAGCACGGGGCCGTTACCCGGCGTCAGGCCTTGCGCCTCGAGCGCCATGACACTGAGCATGGCGGTTAGACCCGCAGTACCCACGGCCATTGCCTGCCGCGTGGTGAGAGCCTCGGGTAGGGGCACTAGCCACTCGGATTTAACGCGCGCCATTTGTGTATAGCCGCCCCAGAAGGCTTCACCAACGCGCCAGCCGGTCAAAACGACTTTGTCCCCAACCTTGTAGGCCGGGTTATCTGAAGCGCTGACGGTACCGGCAAAGTCGATGCCTGGCACGTGAGGGTAGTTGCGGACCAGACCACCACCGGGGCCGATACACAGACCATCTTTGTAATTGACTGTGGAATATTCCACCGCGACGGTAACGTCGCCCTCAGGTAGCTGTGACTCATCGAGAGATTGCACTGAGGCAGATGTTTTTCCTTCGTCGTCCTTCTCTACGACAAGCGCTTTAAAACTCATGATGATTCTCGTTAGTGTGAGGTATCGCAGCATGATAAATGAAAAAACCCGGTGTGCAGGCTGCGCGCTAGAATATCAGCGCAGCCAGCTCGAACTCTGACGGTTATGACCACAGAACAGATCATCAATGTATCCGGGTATCGTTTTGTCCATCTGGATGATCTGCCGGCGCTTCAACAACGCCTGAAAGACGAGCTGGGTCAGCTGGGTATGCAAGGTTCCGTGATGCTTGCGGGCGAAGGTATCAACGTGTCTCTGGCCGGTAGTGCTGCGGCGGTGCAACTTACCCGCAGTTGTCTGGACAAGGATGATCGGTTGAAGGGTCTTTGGTTGAAGGAAAGTGTGTCGGAGTCGGTACCGTACAGGCGGCTGCGTATTCGCGTCAGAACTGAAATCATTGCGTTTGATGGACAGGATTCCGAACTGCTTCACGCTGCTCGTCCGCAGGCTCAATCCCTACCTCCGCTGATGCTCAAGCAATGGCTGGATGACAAGCGGGATATCACGTTGCTGGATGCACGCAACGATTATGAGATTGTGTCCGGTACGTTCCCGCAATCCAGGCATCTGAATATCAAGAACTTCCGGCATTTCAAGGCGGCGGTCATGCAGTGTCTGGATGAGGGCACGCTGGATAGACAAAAACCGCTTGTCACTTACTGCACAGGCGGCATTCGTTGTGAGAAAGCAGCGCCGTGGTTACTGGAGCAGGGGTTTTCCGAGGTGTATCAGGTAGAGGGTGGGTTGTTGAACTATCTGGAAACCTGCGGCGATGCGCATTGGCAGGGTGAGTGTTTCGTGTTCGACGATAGAGTTGAACTCACCCGTGAGCTGCAGCCCACGGGTGCGGGTCTGTGTGATTTTTGTCAGTTGGCGGTACCCGCAGGTACTGCGTGTCGATGTCAGTTGGGGCAGCATTAGGAGGCTATTCCGAGAATAGACTGATCTGCTGCGGACGCAACGATCGCTATTCTCGGACAGCCTCCCGAAGATGCGGTTGGGTTACCTTTTTCTGCGGCATCCTATCCATCAAACAGATGATCCTTGATCAATAGCAGGGTCGGGGTTTGGGCGACTGCAGCGGAGCTCAGCATGCCCGACAAGTGTCCTAACGAGGTAACGGCTAAGGCCGTCCATCCGCAGGCAGTGGCCAGCTGCAGGATGTCTGGTTCATGTAGATCCACGCCAACCGGTTCGATGTTTTCGCCTAGCATGAATTGTTTGATTTCATCGTAGCCGCCGTTCTCGTGAACGATCAGAATAAGGTTCACGTGTGCATCAATGGCTGATGCGAGCTCACCGAGTGTGAACTGTAATCCGCCATCACCGACGATAGCCACAACCGTGCTGTCGTCTCCGGCTCCGATTGCGGCACCAATGGCTGCGGGTAGTGCATATCCCAGAGTTCCGAATCCGGTTGCAGAATTGAAGTAACAACTGGGCAGTGCGGTGGCGAATGCACTGTTACCCGCATAGATGATCTGCGTTGAATCCCCCACGATGATGGGTGTGGGTGGCAATGCTTCACAGATGATGTCGAGTAAGGCTACATATCGTGCATACCGTGGAGAGAGGCTGCTCTGAACCTCTTTCATGCAGTTTGCAGCGCGCTTGATTCCGCTGGTTTTTTTCGTTGTGCCAACAGTCTCGCAAGGCTCTAGATGCGGAAGTAGCACCTCCAGTGTTCCTTGTGCATCACCCACGATAGCCAGCTCTGGAATAATTGTGCGCATGAGTTGTTGCGGATCAATGTCGATGCGTATCAGAGTGCCGGGTATGCTGAAGCCGCCGTCTTCATTGAAATCGTAGTCAGTGGAACCAAACTCGGTACCGATGGCGATAACCACATCAGCATCGTTCACCATTTTTCGAACTGATGGCAAGGAGGCGGAGGCACCAACAGCCAACGGGTGATTGGCCGGCAGGATGCCGCGTCCGTTAACCGTCATGACGACGGGAGCATCCTGTTCTTCGGCGAGTTGTCTTACGGACTCACAGGCGCGTTTGGCTCCACCCCCTATCAGTATTACCGGGCGGTTTGCTGACGTTATCAGTGCTGCTGCGTCGGCGATATCCTGTTGGTTACCTACGGGTCTGTTCAGTCGGGTGGCGGGTGTGCCTTTGGCGTCAGGCGAGGGCACGAGATCGTCTGGAATGTTCATGCCCAGAACGTT